>TARA_R100000808_G_scaffold6960_3_pt1 | contig 12585 bp, 15 predicted proteins | sample TARA_R100000808 | Tara Oceans TARA_R100000808 (sample SAMEA2622852) | marine metagenome | biome: marine biome (ENVO:00000447); feature: marine epipelagic mixed layer (ENVO:xxxxxxxxx); material: "saline water (ENVO:00002010), including plankton (ENVO:xxxxxxxx)" | depth 140 m | reverse complement strand
TAACACTTTCACGGGAGACCAAAAAGATGACAAACTACGAAACAGAAGAACGATATGAAGAAATCAAAGAAACCCTTATTGAAAACTTTTGGGAAATGGCACCATTGGAAACAATCACGGACGAAAACGAACAATTAGACCAAATGATTGAAGCGTTGGACGAATACTTTGCAGAATCCGATGACGAAGATTTACTTGGTAACTTTGACAAAGTGATGAAAGATTTCAAATTGTTTCTTGAAATCAAATAATAACAAAACCAAAAACGGAGACCAAAAAAATGGGCGTTTATAGATACTTACTTTCTGGCAAAAAACGAAGCGTAGCAATTGAAAAATACAACGGTGTGTGGATGGACCAGCACGAACGGGACATCCATGAAATGCCTAGCGAATGGAACAAAGAAGATCTTCAAAACCAAAGCAATCCCTACTATCCCAAACAGAAACCCACGTTGATGTTGTTTCCGTTTGCGTACAAATTAGGTTTTGGGGATGATGCGTGGATGGGATGGAAAGGCCGAAAAGAAGTTGCGGCATCCAAAGCAGCAGATAAAGAATATCAGAATTGGATTGATGCGGGGGAAAATTCCATAGTATGGAATTGGTGTGGATATGAAAGTGAATTTTCATCCGTCCGATTCACTTTGCCGGTTTCTCATTTGTGTGTTCTAGCAGATAGTTGGGACGATGTGAAAATTGGCGATGAAGTTTACACATGGGATGGAAGATCCGGATGGACCGACACCACCCCTGGGATGCGTGCGTATGGATACATTGTTGGCAAACGTGGCAATGGTCAATTTGTAATCGGGACTAGTTACCATGACCCAAACAAAAGTTTCGAAAGCACCACGATCACCGATGACGGGCGCAAAGTCAAACGGGAATATAAAATTTATAAATCCGTGAAGTCTTGGAAAGAATTGGAAGATGTGAATGGGCATTGGATGTTGCAAGAAGGTGAAGATCCGCCACGTGGTTTGTTTCATCATGACGAACGAATCATTGTGTCCGAACAAGACATGACGGAACCAAAACCGGAACCAAAACCGGAAGCGGTGGAAATCGGGAATTCACTTCCGTGGTGGTACAGATAAAGAAACGGACCTGGGAACGTCTGAAAACTTCCCTTCAAAAAAAAGCAAAATAATGTGCTTTGTGCTATTGTGTTCTTTTTATCCTGCCGATATATTTACTGTATAAGAATTAATTAACACTTTCACGGAGACCGAAAAGATGACCACTTCAAACACCACCAACGAAACACTCGACATCGAAACCAAAGAAGGTTTTTTCAATTTCATGATGAACGCTTGGGAAAACCCTTCCGAAACATCCACCGCCCGTGAAAAGTACCCAACACGGGAATCTTTCGAATCGCACCTTGAAAAGACATGGGAGCGAATGGAATTCTTGAAGGTGGTTCGTGAAAAGGTGGACGCCGCCAAAATTGAAATTGGCACGGACAAATTTTTGGTCAAGATGTGGGACGCTGAAATGGTTTGGGGTGGACATCTTAAAAACGCAAAAGTCCGCTATCGTTGGGATGTCACAATTAAGGGGAACACTTTTCCAATCAAAGATAGTTTGAAATCCTTGAATTTCCGATGGTGTCCACAGCGAAAAGCGTGGTTCCGTCCAATCACCGAAGGTTCAATTGCAGATGCGTTGTCTCAAGCGTGGGACGACATCTGGCTTGTTCTTTGATCGAATTGACCTGGGAACGTCTGAAAACTTCCCTTCAAAAAAAAAGCAAAATTTGGACCGGCGCCCACCCCCACCACCATTGCCGGCCCATCTATCACGTCCGGAATCCATGGGGGAAAGCCAACCCCATGAACGGGAGTTTCACACCGGACGCAATAGATCAATCTTCATCGGAAACCGGCACCGGCGAATCAACAACAACCGGACGTGATGGTTTCCGCTTTGATTTTTCTTTCCGTTCTATCTGTTGCCAATCCGGTTCCACTTGTTGCCAACACAACCGGACATTCGCCCATGCAACACCTACTTGACCTGGTGCTTTCCCATCCTTTTCTAATTGGTCAATTTCGGATTTCAATTCATCCATCATCTTTTTGAAGTTTGCCATTTTGTCGCTCCTATTGAACACTGAAAACATCATCAATTTCAAAAGCAGGAATTTCCCCCGCAATCAATTTCACATTTTTCCTGTACACATCCCAAAGATAGGAATCCAAAGCCAATCCGTGTTTTTCAATTTCTGTCCAAGGAACACCACATCCATTGGCAAAACTAAATCCACGGATCCCATTGGTTTGGTTCCATTTCCATTCATCCCGCATTTGGGAAATGAATGTTTCATTTCCGGTCAAATAAGGTGCCGCCGGTTCCCAGGTAAGTGTAACAATCACATCATTGCCAAAATCAATTTCATAAATCAACATCAAAAACCCCCCAACAAACCAAGAATGAAGTGGCGATAACCATCATCCATGACCATGTTGTAATCCCCATGAATCAAACCTTCGATTCCCATTGTGGCAATCTCGCCGGAATTGTGAAATTCATATTTTCCGGAGCGTACAGCACTCAAAAATTCATCCGGTGTTTTGAACGCATTTGCCAACGGTTGATTCAAATCCTTATCCCACAAATAAACTTTGCCGGAATAATTATGTGCGAATTCATCGGGCAAGCAGATTGTTCCATTTTCATATGGCAAAAATTTATCCGCTGGGATCCAACGGGATGCCAAAAATTCATGTTCCAACATAACCATTCTATCGCCGGAAGAAAATTGAACGGCGTGAACTAATTCATGCGTTCCGGTTCTATCCATCAAAGCATTTTCCGCACCTTCGGAAACCGCACGTCTTGCAGAACGTTGTGAAACCCTTTCCGAACGATCAACCGAAACCCTTAGATTACATTTTGTTTGTTTTCCTACGGTGTCCGTCCCAAACCTTGTAGAACGGCGATCAAGATTAGAACGGACGGCATGTTTTGAATCAGTCCTTTTCAATCCCCTTGTGGCGTGCGTCCAATTTCCATCCGGATCCCTCAATGACAAGCTTCCATCAAGATGCCGTTGAACGCCATGGTAAAACTTGCTTGAATCTTCACCACCATGTTTCATGCTGCTAAAATAACCACGATTTGTTTTCTTGCATGAAATTTCACATTCTTCTTGAACCATTTCCATCCAATCCGTTGGCAAATCTTTTGAAGCACGATTGGTGGCTGCTCCTGCTTTTCGGTTGGATCCTTTTGCCCACTTGAAATCATCCGCCTGCCCAACACTTCGAATTCTTGAAATCGTGTCAATCGTAGCTTCAGAATAAGCATTATTCAATTCACCAACCAATCCCATTGTTTGATCGGGCGTTCCTGCTGTCATTGAATTCCACCCACCACCATCAATTCTTCTTTGAAGAACTCCCACTTCTTCCCAAAGTTCTTTTTCGGCTTTCATCAAACGTAATTTTTCCGGTGAGTTTTGCCACCGTTCAAAAGCAACCCGCCATTCATCCGTGGAACCAAAAGCGTCAACGCTTGGCATGGGATTGTCTAATTCCCATTGGTAAAGATCCCGTTTTGCCTCCCATTGTTTTTGCTTCAAAATTTCAATCTTGTCTTCTGTTCGTTTGATTTCCGTTTTTAGTTCAGTGATGCGCGGGTTTGTTCGCAAAATTTCTTCGTCAATCATCTTCCCAATTCGCTCCGCTTGTTGGTGGGATGTAAGACCATCATCGCCAATTTCTTTCCATACCTTTTGAACGAATTCATCACTAGCATCAACACCTTCCACATTCATTCCACGTGGTCCAACGCCAACGTCCGGTTTGGGTTCCGGTTTGGGTTCCGGTTTGGGTTTTGCCTTCGGTTTGGGAGCGGTGGGTTTGATGTCCGGTGTGGACGAAACCCCTGGTTGGTTTCGTCTGCTCAACAACCATTTCTTTTGGGATTCATCCAAATCCGCCACAGCGCCCCGCAGCCCTCTTCTACCGGCACCCAATTGGGTTTTGATGGTAGATTCCGCCGCTTCTAATCCCGCTTCTATAAGAGCGGCTTGGGCTTCTTCGAATGTGAAACCTTCCCGTCCCATCCAACGAATGATTGCCGTGTTCGCTTGGGGGAATTCGGGAACCACACCGGAGCGAAGAAGACGGAGTGCCTGTGCTTGTTCCGGTGTCAACGGAGCGATCACCCCACGTGTTTGCCACCCACGGACTTGGGTTTTCACGGTCGCTTCTGAAACACTTGTTCCCGTTTTACGCATCACAAAAGAAGCTTCATCCACGGAAAAACCTTCTTGTCCCATCCAACGCAAAACCGCCGTGGGTTGATGATCCCACAAACCAGGGGCGGGTTTTTGGGGTGGTGTAATATCGGGGACAATCGTTTTTGATTTCTTGGGTTTGCCTTTGAGAATTGGACGGGCATCAAATCCAGGGGTCTTGGTTCGATCCTTGGCAATCACCTTATCTGCCCCTGCCCAAGTTGTGTTCTTTTGTCGGTTGGCAGATTTCTTGATTGACGCTTGGATTTGTTTTTGTGTTGTCTTTCTTCCACCACCCTTTTCCCCAACCATTGCGGGGATCCAAGCACATCGGCAATTGGGGTGACGGGGAATCATCCCCCTAGCTTCCTTCACGGTTAAAACAACACCATTCAAATCTTCACAAAGCGGACAAACCCGATCATCGCCGGTGGTCAACCATTCGGTCATCACACCCACTTCTTCAATGTTCATTTGATCGAATGAATCCAATTGACCTTCCGCAAATGAATTGATGATTTCAGTTCTTGCGATTGTTAGCGATCTATTTTTGCCCAATCCCGTGACTGTGTTGTTTAATCTTCTTGCTATTTCCCGTGGTCCTAATCCGTGTGCAAGACCGTCCGCCAAGACACGGGACATTTGTTGTTCCATCGCAGCCGTCACACCGCGCAACTGTTGAAAACATCGTGTTGCCAAAAGTTGAAGTTGCCGTGTGCCAATGGGTCCGGAAAAAGCGGATGAAAGAAATTGTGCCTTGGATCCTTGACCAAATGGACCTTCAACGTTCGCCAATCCTTTGGCATCCGTATATCCCCGCACCACACCTTTCCTATAAGCGGATTCCATATATGGGGAAGTCCACGGGGCATCCATATCTGTTCCAGGGGCAACCTCAATCAATCCGGCATCCACTTGTTCTTTGAACCATTGTTGGTAAGCGGTCAACTGTGCGGATGGTCCTTGTGCTTGGAAGATTCCGGAAGTATCTGCCAAGAAATCATCCGCAAAACTAGGATCAAAACTAGAACCATCAGGCATCCCATAAGAACGGAAATTGAATGGTTTGTTCACCACCAATTCATTCATCGCAAACGGATTTCCGCCCGTGTTGGATTTCAAATGAAACACATCCAAATCAATCACAATGAAATTGATCGCCCGTTTCAAAGCAGCCAACCTTCGTTTCATATCCGCTTCGAATTTCTTGCGGAGCATCGTGGTCCTTGTGGGATCACGGCGAAGAGGGTTGCCCCTTCCATTGTGTGTGATTGCGTTGGAATGGTGGTGGTGATTACAAGAGATCATCAACGTTGTGATCCTTCAAAGCGTTTCTTGCTATTTGTTTAATGTCTTGGATGATGCGTTCAACACGGAAATCATGAATCACTTCCGGTGCAATTTCAAATTGAACAACACGAACCAAAGACATCAACAGATTATTCTTTTCACGGGCCAATTTCAAAATTTCATCCGTCAAAATTCCATTGTCGCCACATCCGTGGAATGGTCTTGATTGATCATGTGAAACCGCGGTGCATGCTATCAATGAACCGCACTTTCTACACATCGCCTTTGACACTTCGACAAATTGCCGACAAGTGGGACAATAAAATTTTGTATTCGGATGATGTTCCATCGGCCTATGCCCAAAAACCCGTTGTCCTTGTAACCCATCCATTGATTGAAGTGGAAGAACCAGCGGATGCGATTGTCAAACGGATTTCACAGCTGTTCAAATCGAAGTTGACCACACCGGCTTCCGTCACCGAAGCATCACCACCAACATCAATCCACGTGGTTCCACCATCGGGGGAAACTTGAAGTTTCACGGTGCAACTGTCAAACGTTCCACCAACAACCATTTGGCCCACGCCCCCTGGCCAATTCAAAGTTGAAGAAGATCCACTTGTCGCTGTTGTTAATACTTGCCCTAAACTTTTGTCTGCCATTTTTATTCTCCTAATATTTTATTGTAAGCAAAGCAGAAACGCCCGCTGAATCATCGTATGTTTTGAAATCATATTCTTCACCACCCATTCCGGATCCGGAATATTTAAGCCGCAAAGTTAAATCATTGCCACTTGACCATCCGGTGCGATTCACGATTTCTTGAATGATCGCTTTAATCTCCGGACTAACTTCCACATCGGACGTTGCCCATCCGGAACTTCCCGCCCACGTAACACTTGCGGAAGTTTCGGTGGCGGATTCGGCATCCGTTTCATCCGAATAAGCGGAAGAATCATCAACGTCTTCACCCTTGATGGTCATGTTAAATGTTGCCGAAGTATTGGCACCAACAACCAAGGACAAAGTTGCGGATGAAATGACCGTTGCGTTTGGGATCGTGACATTCTGAAAGCGGAAGAATGAATGGATGTCATCAAACATCATTCCATCAAAGCCAACCTTGGTCGTGCTGGACGAATTATCAAAATTCATTGAAGGCGTCCAATAACCATCATCACCGGATGCGGCAATTCTACTTGACCACGTGGTTGAAGAAGCACCCGAACCCGTGACCGCAAAAGCAGGGGATCGTGCCGGTGATCTTGCAGGGTTCCTTACAATATTATTCATCAATTAATTCCCCTTGATTCGCAACTTTTTCTTTAACCATTTGCCCACACATCCAATTCCAACTAAAAACAAAAAAAACAAAATGTTCCACATCCGGCTAATCGGCAATGTAAAAACCAACAAAATGCAAATTGTGTCGTAAGTAGAAAACTTTTTCATACATTGAAAGTCTATGTCACATCGTCTTCTTCTTCTTCTTCTTCTTCTTCGTCTTCTTCTTCTTCGGGAACAAGATCTTGGGATTCTATTTCTTCGCCCATGACTTCTTCCGGTTCCGGTCCAAGTTCTTCTTCTTCCAAGTCTAGTTCATCGGCCTGTTCATCTGCTGCGGTGATAATTGCTTCAGCAGTTTCGGCGGGCATCCCCATGATCATGGTGAAGAATTCCATAGGTGGAATCAACGTGTCAACGCCCGCTTGAACGTATTTGGAAACCGCTTCAATGACCTTCCCCGCAACTATCGCTTTGTCTTCATCCGAAGGTGCCGCAAGATCTTCCCATTCAACAAAGTATTCTTCCACTTCGGGCAAGATGCCAAAGGAAATCAAACGGTCCACAAATGGGCGGATGACCAAAGGACCAACATATTTGTGTTGGCGATGGGCAACCCGTGTGTTCCATGTGTGCTTATCTTGGGAAGAAGCCAATTGTGCCTGTTCACTTCCAACAAAGATCCGCCACGGAATGGACAACGTGATAGCGATTGATTTGATTTGGGTGTTCACGTGTGCTTCCGGATTAGCAACTTGTGGTGCCAATGATTTTGCGGAGACACCGGCCAATGCTAAGTATCTTTGAAGACCGTTTGAATAAGCGTCAAATTCCGTCCGTAATGCGGCTGCGTCTAATTCGACATCACCCAAATCCGGATTCACTTCAAAGGACAACCCAGGGAACGCTCCCTTCCAAAACATTTCTGCGGATCCACCCAACAATTTGCGAAGATCATATAGCCGATTGTAAACCGGCCGCATCCGTGGGACACCAAAGATTTCCGAAGACTTCCGATTGTCTGCCAAGTGAATCACCCGTGACCAATGAACCGTTTTTTGCGTTCCGGTGGGGGACGTTAAACCAACCACATCTTCATTTCTGGGATCGGCAAACGTGACATTGTACGTGACCGGTTGCCCGAACCGTGGATTGTTTTCATCCGTTTCAAACGTTGCCACTTCAACCAACGATTCATCAAAGACACGGCAATATAAAAGCTCATGGGAAGGACTGCCAACCCGTTCGCCCATTTCATTGATACCGTCAACCGGCTGGAACATTTCCTTCCCGTCATTGATGCCCAAAAGTAAAATCCCAAAAGCACCAATGCCGGACATTTCATCCGCTCTTGCTAAGAAGTGCCAAAGGTTCATTTCCTTTTGTAAGGAAACCCAAGTTTCTTCAAATTCGGTTTGATCCGCTTCTTCATTTTCCCGTATGGATGGATCGCTTGCCCAACATTCCGTTGGAAACATAGCAACCACACGTTGTGCGATTCCTTCCCGATCATACAAGTAGCGATATTGTTGCGGACTTATTTCTTTTGGATAGCCGCATTCATCATCAATGTCCCTTCGGGGATCCAATAACTTTGTCAAGAATTGGGAACGCATCAACGATTCGGAAGCTCCATTGGTTCGTATATTGCGAACCGGTTTCCCATTCCCCTTGGTTGATTCCTTTGCCATATCACTTCCCTTTCTTGGTTTTTTGTTTGGTTGTGTTCACAACCTTCTTCCCTGTTTTCTTGGCATACTCTTTGGCGGCTTTCCGTCCCGCCGTTGTATACGCAAAATGTTTGTTCCCAACCTTTGGCATTTTTTCTTTCTCCCGTTATTTTCCAAGGATAACATAAACAACAAAATTGAACCACGCAGATTCACGGTGTGCGGATAATCTCAAAAGCCAATTCACGTTCCACAGAATTCTTTGAACCCTTGAAGAATAAACGCATCCAACACGCACCAATTGGTTTGGGTGGTCTTCCACCCTCAGCGTGCCAACCTTCAAATCCGGATCCCATTTCTTCCTTATACGTGGGAAGGCAAACGTGAAGTTGTCGATCATGATAGATTTGCGTGCGCCCAACACGTAAACGCATCAACTCAATTTGCCAATGTTCGTGAACGTGTCCACTAATGACCAAATCAGCATCCGGAAGATAAACGGCTTTGCGGTTGGTTTGGATCACGCCCTTCGTGACCGGACCACCCCCACCATAGCCATGCGAATAATGAATGGTCAAAACCCTTCCCTGGGTTCTTCCGTTTTGACGTAAGCGAAGACGAATGAAACCCGAATATCCACCGTTGTGAATCTTGTGGCCGGTCTTGTATTTCATCGTTGAGCAGAAGCGTTCTATCAAATCGGTTTCATGCCTTTTCTTGATTGCTGATTCATGATTTCCACGGGCAACCATCACCATGTTTGAAGCGAAGGGTTCAAAGAATTCCGTCGAAGTGGAAACCAATGAATCCAAGTATTCCGGAACTTGATGTTCTGGGCGAATGTCTGCTTTACTACTTCTGGGGTCATACTTCCCTTGCATGGCACAAAAGAAATCGCCACAGTCTATGATAGCAGCCCCACGTTCTATCGCTTCATCCATGTGTTGTTTTTGAAGTTCCCAATTTGATTTTGGATTGTCCCAATGGCGATCACTAGTAAGCAAAATCCACTCTTCCCATTTGCTCAAAGTGGTTTCACAATCATATGTCAAATCAAAAAGGTTCTTCCCCATTTTCTTCACATGATATTTTGTTTCTTTTGTTTTCTTTGCCACTTCGCACCTTCCCTTCCATTAGTTCATTCAATGGGATCTTCAAATTCAATTGTCATCACATCGAATGATTTATGTTCAATGACCCACACCCACCATGTTCCACCGTTAAACGATGAAATCAAAACCACGTGCAATGGATCGCCTGTTTCTTCGTCTACGCACTTTATAGTGAGCGGATAAGCCGTATCAATAAAAAAATCATCTTCCAAACAATAACGTGGAAAAGCAACGTGGTCATCATACGTTGTTTCTGCTATTCGTTTTAATTGTTCGAAATGTTGTTTTTCGGAAACGCTCCATTTCGGATTGAATGGACTTAGCCGATTCATAAGGCACCAACCTTTTTGGGAATTGATGCAATCAAATTGAAAGCACCGGATGCCGCATCCACTTGGTCTTTGTACGTGGACGCCGGAAAAAATCGCAACTCTTCCAAAAAGATATTGTTCCAATCCGCTCTTGCTATGGAAACATTGTGTCCGTTTACTTGGGAAGAAAAAGGATCCGCACGCCATGCCTTGTCACCCGTGGGACGGTCCACCCTTATGCGAAAACCTGCCAATCTTCGCACCGTAGATTCGGCGGATTCTTTCCCACCGCTCCCTGGTTCTTGTTCAATCCCAATCACAACTTTCTTCCCATCAAGATGGGCAGTTTGTTCAATCACCCTTTCCCGTTCACTTGAATCCCATTGTCCCCGTACAATGTCCAAGACCCAATAGCGATCATCCGAATCAATCCCCAACAAAGCACCCACCGTATAAGCACCACCACCGGCGGTTCCGGCCTTGTCCCAAAAACGCACCCTTTTCTTCATTCGGGTTTCATGGGGTTGATCATCAATCACAATCCGGTCCGTCTTGAACATGGATCCACCCAAGGGAACAGGGCTTTGGCCATACTGTCCCGAATAACCAAATTCGCCCAATTGGGATCTTGCTTCTTTTAACACATCACGGGACATCCTGTGCGGATCCATTAACCCGTTCACATATCGACGGCGAAGGAAGCGTGGTTTCACTTCATAACCTTCTTCCATGTCAGCAGGAAGACAAACGTGCTTCACCTTCCCACCATCTTCCCCCTTGGACAATCTGTTTCCCGTTGGATCGTTTTGATGTAGGCGTTGCATGATAAGAATCATTGGCGTGATGTTCTTATCAACCTTTCGAGATGGAAGCGTTTCATTCATCCAATCGTTTGCGTTTTTAATCTCGGCATCGGACAACACTTTTTGCGGATCAATTGGATCATCAATGATCAAGAAATGACCATGGAAACCCACGGGACTTTTCCCGCCAACGGTCACGGATTTTCGCATTCCACCCATCGTGTTGGCGAAATATCCCTTGGTGTTTTGATCTTCCCTTAATTGGATATGCGGCCAACAATCTTGATATGATGGTTTGCCGTGTCTTCGGTCTTGGACTTGAATGATGTCACGGCATTTGCGGGAAAGATCCATTCCAAGATCAAAAGCATGACTGCCACAAATATGACGAGCGGTTGGCATCCTTGTCCACGTCCAAGCGGGGAAAGCAACGGAAGCAATCGTGGACTTCGTCGAACCAGGGGAAATGTTCACAATCAAATCATAGCGTTTTGATTCATTTAGAAACACACGTTCCGCCATTTGTTGTAATTGCGAACACATGTATTCAACATGCCAATTCCAAACCGGTTCTTCCGGAATAATGGTGTCCCAAAATTCTTTTAAGAATTCAAAAAAGGATTCTTCACAAATTGACCTAACAAGATCAATTTCGCTGAATGATGGTTTGGTTGTGTTCAATGTCGTTGCCATTCCATTGGTCCCCATTGGTTTTTTGGTCTCTTATTGCTTCCAAAATTTCACGTCTAACTTCGATGGACAAATTCAATTCATCCACGGGAATTGCGACATGAAGATGATCATGTTCAATATGTCCTTGCACATTCACATCCAATTTTTCGTTATATCCACGGTCGCGGTTGATGGTCTTGTTCACAAAAATGGTTGCCGATGAATCACCACGTGCCACCAACCCAATCAAAGCAGATTCAAAATAATTCTTTTTGTGGAAATCCATTTCTGCCATTAATTCACCAAACCCAGGCTCCAACGTCACCCAACTTTCAAAAGTCTTCCTTGGAATGTTCACCACAGAACAAGCACGGGACACATTGAAGTTGGAAGTGACAAGAGCGTGAAGAAACAAATGTTGCCTTGCCCGTTTCCCCGCTTTGGACAACATCGCTTCCACCTTTTGGATTCCGTTTGTTTCGGATTGGACCAATTCGATTTCATCGTATAGTTTTGCTAGATGGGGTGGCAGTTTTTGATATATGTATTCATGGAAAGTTGCCGTTGGAGTTTGTCCACCACTTACCTTCTTGCCACGTTCAATAGCATCCACCAAAGCCGGTTTGGATTCCTTCCATCTTCGAAGGGTTGCAACCGATATGCCCAAAGTGGTTGCCATTTTTGTTTCGCTCATACCACCTTTGGCAAGTTCATAAGCGGTCACATAGAATTCATCTTTCCACGAAGTCTTCGCCATATTTCAAATCCTTTTGATTGGGAATTATGTTGTCAATATAACCTACCAACCCAATCATAAAAATGCCAACTAAGAAAAAGAAAGGATGGTTGTCCTTTCTTCTTGCGGGAGTCTTTTGCGTGATTCCATTTCTTGATCATAGTTGGATTTTGTGTGTTTGTATTTTTCCGAATGAACCATGCGAATGATCCCGTCTTGTTCATCGTAAAAAGCAACCACCCATTCTTTTCTGCTGTCCGAATATCTCAAACTGCCCACATCTAAAATCCGCCAATCCCCTATGAAAAAATCCCATTCCCTTTCCCCAATCAAATGGTCCATCTTGTTCCGGTAATCATAGAAAAGAATTTGCGTGAATTCCCGTTGTTCCCAATGGGAATCATAAACTTCATTCACTTCAATCAAATCACACCGGTCTTCAATCACGGTTTCAAGTGA
>TARA_R100000808_G_scaffold930_2_pt1 | contig 12601 bp, 14 predicted proteins | sample TARA_R100000808 | Tara Oceans TARA_R100000808 (sample SAMEA2622852) | marine metagenome | biome: marine biome (ENVO:00000447); feature: marine epipelagic mixed layer (ENVO:xxxxxxxxx); material: "saline water (ENVO:00002010), including plankton (ENVO:xxxxxxxx)" | depth 140 m | reverse complement strand
GGCTGCGGCTGCGGCTGCGGCTGCGGCTGCGGCTGCGGCTGCGGCACGGGCTGCGCCTGCTGCTGCACGGGCTGCCCCGTTCCAGTTGTCGGACGGCCTTGCGCCCCCGGAGACGTGAGCGCAGACGAGATAAATCCTCGCGGGTGCTGCTGCGCCTGCTGCTGCTGCGGCTGCGGCTGCGCGGGCTGCCGCAGTAGATCCCGCTGCCTCTGCTGCGCGGGCTGCCGCACGTCGACATCCCCGATACGCCTATTCGTAGTCCGTCGGCGAGGGTCGAAGTAGGCAGACGCGACTGGTCCCCGCTGCCTCTGCTGCGCCGGTCTCTGCTGCGGGACCGGCTGTGTCCGTTTGCGCGTTGCCCGGCGTGACTGTGAAAGGAAGGTTGCCATATTAATCAACTCCAGGTGATCGTGCTCGTGTTCTTGACTATCCCGGCTATCGCAAAATGCAACTTTGTTGAGCTGCCATTGCTCCCTACGACGATTTCTGCCGTACGGTTTAACCCAATCTCCACCACGGCTATCGTGTTCGCCACGGGCTCGTAGAGGATTTGGCCGGAAGATGACGGGCCGTCATCGTAGGAACCCACCGCAATCGGAGCGCGGGTAGAAATGCTGCCTGTTGACGACCACAAGTGTCCGACCATATGGCCTGAGTTGAGGTCTCTATTCCCCTTTATGTCTTCCACCAAAATCTCGACCAGCCTGAAGCCCGCCACCTCGTCCCCAACAGTTATTGTCACAGAAGAATGGTCAATGAGGCATTGCCCGACTCTGTAAGATAGCTCTTCCTCCCCAACCGCCGACTCCTTCAGCCGGTTGCCTTCTATGGAACGTTCGGGGAACTTAGACGGGAGGGTGACCGCCAGGGAACGGCTGTCGATGTTCTGCGCGTCAAGGTTCCGATCTTGGACGCGAGCATATAGCCGCTGCAAGTCGGCGTTGAGCCGCTCGTCCTTATAATGGAACGTCTTGCCAAGGTTCTCTCTAAAACTCATCAGCTCCTCGCTGAAGCTTCTGCTTCAAGAGTCCAACCAATAAGCTCCCCACCAGAGCTTGTGTCTCCTGAGAGCCTAACCCGGAGCTGCCTGGCTCTCCGTCGAATGCGCGTTCGGAAGAACTCGTCGGTCTGCCTGTGCTGTCGACCAACAAAAGAGAAGTCCGCATCGGAGTCGACTGAGACTTCCGCGTCCATGGTTCCACCTGTTTGCCGTACAAGCTCGATGACAAGCCTGCCGAAGAACTTCCGGACCTGTGGAGTGGCGAGGTCCTGCTTGCCTGTGGTCCACCTCCAGGGGATATCAGACCCATTGTCTGAGGTCCCTGAGTAAGTCGACACGCGCCCATCGGTAAACCCAAGGCGGATCTCCCGAAGGTTCGTGTCTGGGTTCGTCACTTGACCCATGTGGCAAAGGTTCGAAAATTCCCACGGGACCCAACTATCGCCCTTCGTCACGCGGGAATTCCGGTAGTAGTAGACGAGCATCTTGTCGTTTGTCGAAGACCCAGAGCCGGAATAGCTCCACCAAACCGAGTTGTTCGGTCTATCGTGAACCCCGACAATCATAGAGTCTCGACTGAAAGCCCTCAGAAGGAGGGTCGGCTGGATTCGCCGTGATATCTCCACGACATTCGAGAGGTCGTACGCGAAAAAACCCGTCTCACTTAGGAAGTATATCTGCGCGTCCACGGGGACAATAGAATGCGGCGCACAACAGCCACGGTCAGGCACGACCTTACGCAAGAAGAACGTGGAAGGGCTGTTGCCGCTCAGCACCCAAATCGACCGGCGAGTGAAGATCACCAAGTTCGTCTGAAAGCTCACGAGCCCGGTTATCTCTTCGCCGTCGTCGTCAACGAGCAGGAAGTTCTCGAAGGTCGTATTGTTGACGCCCGTATAGTAGAGGCGGTTTGGCTCAGACGCCACGCCTGCGCCGAACATCGTCCCGCCGTTTTCCGCGAGATACTTGACGCTTGGGAAACTCTGATCGAAGGTGAGCGGAGCAACGCGGGTCGTCGAAACATCGTTGTCGAGCGTGTTGTCATGCCAGGTCGTCACAGTATCGTCAATCTCGTCGACGAAAAACCAGTCAGCTTCGAGCGCGGAGATCTTTCGGCGGTAGATCCTCAACTTGTCCACTCTCGCGTCCGTTGTGGTCGGGAGATTGCTCAGGGCGATGGACCCCCTGTCGACTGTTTTGTACAAAGTCTTAGCCGAGGAGGGGGACTCCTGCCCCCACGTTGAAGAGTAGAAAGTCACCTTGTAGTCGTATGACCCAGAGAGAAGAACTCCAATTCCGGAGCCTATAGCGGGGGCGGCGGAAGGCTTGGTTATCTCCCAATCAAAAAGGCTGGTCCCGTCCGTCACCTTCGGCGAGCCACCATGAGCGATATATGCTCTATTCGACACCGTGACGAATTGAGCTATCGTTCCCGAGGTGAGGACGGACCCGCCTATAGCCGTGTAAGTCGTTCCAGCTAGTCTGTATAGCTGGTCGCCTGCCTTGACAAGGTGGTGACGAGTACCGTCGTTCTGACGATAATCGTGCTGCCCTTCGACCGCCAAACCATTGGGGGCAATCGCTCCGGCGTCGTACCCGTTGCGGACTTTGAGTGTCGCATCGTCGAGCACAAGGTTCAAAGCGTCCTCCGCTTCGTTCGACGCGAGCAGACGACTTTCGTTCTGAGTGTTCACGCCGACAAACGGGCCGCGCACCTGAAGTTCCTGAGCGCGTCTGCTTCTGAGAATGGGAGTCGGCATCTAACCGCCTTAGATCAAGTGGACGAAGCGCGGCTCTTGGCGCTGTCGCTGCTTAGTCATAATAGAGAGGCTTGCAAGCTGCCGGTCGTGGGTGTCCTGGAACGCGAAGACCCGGCCTTCTGTGGCCATCGCTCTCTTTGCCGCCTCCAGGGCTATCAGCTCATGGAAGTCTGTCGGGATCGCCTCCGGAACGTCTGAGTCCGAATCCATTGAGGCAACCACGTGGTGGTACCACATGCGGAGGGTGTACGCGCTCGCGGGATTCACGACGCCGAGGTGTGTCCCTTTGAGATAGACCCGTGGGCGAGTCGTCGTTATCGTGCTGGTCGTTGGCCACCTCTGCCCGTTGTCGAAGCGGTTCGAAAAAGTGACCCACTCTGCGGGGACTGGGTTTCCGCCCGACACCAGCCTTTCGACTACTGCCACGCGCTTGAAGTCGGACGGCAAGGAAAACAGCGTCTCGCTGTTCGCGTTCTCCGTCACCGAGTAGTCCTTGCACTTGACGAAATAGTCTTCGTCACCGTCCTCGACCGTCCGGTAGACCTCCATGAGCGCGTCGTTCATGAGAGACTCGACGCGAGCCCGTTCCCAAAGATCTTGGACGTCGTCGTCTACGAGGTCGTAAAAGCGCTGGATCAAGCCTCCGCGATTCATTAGCAAACCGTCCCGATGTCCGCGCCAGAGTCAGGAGCGCCGTGAGAGATCGAGGTCGCAGCCTCTGGCGTCTCCAAACAAATGTTGTCAATTGATATGCCGGGGTCGGCATTCCCGTCTGTAACCGAGTCCATCGGCGTGACCATATAGGGCGTGGTTGAGTATGCTCCTGCTCCGTACATCATTAGCTCATGCGACTAATCTCTAACCAATTGCTTTCGCCGATTTTCTGCATCCATATCGCTGCGCCACCCTTGTTTATTTGGAAGTCGGCTTCACCGTTAAGCAGCAAGTTCTCTCCTTGCTCGGGATTTCCTGAGACCACCGTAAAGTTCGACCCAGGGCCTGAAGCGTTGGTGCGGATCAGGCAGATTACTTGCCCGGAGATTCCGCCGGTTATCGTTTTCAGGTCCGTATCTGCGCCTTCCTCGTAGGTCACCCGAATCAGGGGCGGGGTATCGGTGTCTATCGCAATCTCGTTGCTCGACAGGGTGATTGGGTCGCTCAACTCCCAAATGAGTGCGCCGTGATGCCGAAGCCCTTTGCGAGCCTCTACCTGATCGGAGCTGTTGAGACGCAGTCCTACGGTCCCACCCCGTTCAATTTCGAGCTGGTTGTTCGCATTGTCGTAAGTGACCCCTCCCAAGCTCCCGTCGGCGCTGTCACCGAAGGTTATCTTCGCCTTGCCAGAGGAGCCCGACTGCACAGTCACCACGGAGTTGTCGCCGGAGCTTCCTGAGTTGACTACAGAGAGCCGCTCATCGGGAACATCGTCCGGAGTGCTCGTGCCGCCAACAATGCGAACCTGCTTGCCAGTCTGGAGTCGAGCCGACACCAGATCAAAAAGCCGCGCATCAATGTCGTCGATCACCGTCGAGTTGATTCCCGACATTATCCAGTAGGTGCCGGTCGCGTTGAGGTTGATCGCCGTTGTTCCAAGCTGCCCACGCGCTACGGTCAAGGTGCTCGTTCCGCTGTCCTTGCCCGTGACGCGCACGACCTCAGCAAACCCCGCACGAATAGCGTCTCCCGCATTGGCGTGAGTCGTTCGAAGCCAAACGGTGGCATAGTAACCCTTCGTTCCTGGCTCTGCGAATCTCCCGATGTCTTCCGCCTTGTCGGCAATAACGATGGACGTCCCCGTGTTGCTGAGGGGCGCGTTCGTTATCGGGGCAATCGCAAAGTCGCTGGCAGGGTCGAGTATCTCTGTCACTTCTCTTGGCTCTTGTTACGGAATATTTTTCTGCCCGTCGTGACTGAATGGCGAGCAGCGGCTATCGGGCGTGTGTCGTCGGCCACTGCCTGAGAGATCTGGTCCATCTGCTTCTCTCTCTGGGCCTCTCTCTCAGCAGCATCGCTGTTGATATTCTTGAGGTAGTTCCTATTCGCCCTCTCTGGAGAGATAGAGCCGCCGCGAGTCTTGTCCCACTTCTTAAGCAGGTCCAGAAGCCAATCTCCAGGTGGGGCGTAGCCGCCGTGCGAGGTTTTGACCACGCACTCCTGAATCATCTCGTCGTCGGATGCCACCCCGCGCCTCTTAACTCTGTAGAGAATCCACTTGTTCGCAATTGGGTGCCAATAGAGCTCAAGGTCCTTGTCAAACGCTTTCATCCGCCGAAGGAATTCCCGGCTCGGCGACCCGTTTGGCGGCGCTGCTCGGACAAGCTGGCCACGACGAGCGTATGTCCGAACGAGGGAATTCCTCCGGCGGATGGATTTCTGTGTTAGTGCTGGCATGTGATTTAAAAGGCGGACGGCCAGATCGAAGCAAAGGGCCGTCCGCCAGTCCGAAAGCTCCCTATTATTCTTCGTAATGCATCATGACGTTTGTGTTCACCGCAGAACCAGCGACGTCGATAGTCCGTACGGCGACTCCATTGTTAGCCACTGCCGGGAGCACGATCTCCCCGTTCGGAGCCGCGACCCAACGGAATGTCGCCCGTTGGTTCTGAGCCCAGCTAAGCATGACACCTGCTACGGTGGGCTCAGTACTGTATGTCGCCCCAATCGCGGATGCACCAGAAACAGGGTCATCCGCATCAATGGCCTGGGGAGTAATCGCCGTACCCCCAGACCCTGCGGCGGTCGTCCGCAGAAGGTTATACTCCGCTGCGTTGTCAGCCGGATCGGCATCCGATCCGCAAATGAGGTCATAGACTCTAGGCCGTATCGACGCCGCGCCTGTAAGGCCAAGGAGGCACTTAGCAGCGGTGTTCGTGGCCTGGTGGCTAATAGAATAGCGTTTGCCCATTGCCGCTGTCCTTTATTCGCTGATGTTGTCGAGGAGGGTGTTCGCGTTGCACTGGTCAGACGCGAGCTGGAAGTACCTGAAGAGAGTCGCTTCGTACTCGTCGTAGCCGTCCCTTCGAGACAGGATAGCGCCGTCTTCGCTCATCCAGTCCCAATCTCCCATGTCGAGGAAGAACAGGCTTGAAGTGTCGAGGAAGTACATCCCATTCAGTGTGCTGGGGTCTTCGACGCCGCCAGCGTCCTTGTCAGCAACCACCAAAGATCCGTTAAATTCCAGCCCAGAGTAACCTCCATCTAGGGTGATCTCGCCACCGGGCGGGTAGCGCTTCTCCGAGACGAGAAGCTGGCCGTACTTTCTCTTGACCGCGTGGTTCGTTACGATCAAGCCGATGTCGCCGTCTCCATTGACGTCTGACTCATCCTGCGCCTGCTGCATGAGTTCAATCGTGAGGGCTCTGTTGCTTCCTGCTGTTAGGTGACCGGCCTGCCAGAAACTGTTCGTCGCACGGGCGATCTGCCCGAATTGCCCAGAGGAGGGGTCCGCCGTGCTCACGATGGCGCTAAGACCAAACAGGTCTTTGTTGTACGTGCCTGTAAGCACGACTTTGTCCCCGTCAGCAGTGGCAGGACTAGGCGCTGCGGCGACGGTAAAGGTTGTGGCATTCGGAACGGTAGCCACCGCCTGAGTCCCGTTACTGGCAATTGGAGCCGAAGTGCCTGCGTCGATGATGTCGACCGTCATGCCCGGCTTGATATACTTGGTGCTGTCAACGTTGATGGTGACGGTGCTATTCGCACCTGAGCACGCGGTGAGAGCGCCAGAGCCGTCGCGGAAAATCTGGCGGTTGACCGAGGCACGAAGGTCCTTCGACATTCCCTTCATCTCGGAGTCGACAGCACGCAAGAACGCGCCGCGATTGTCACGAGCCGCCTTGATCGTTGGCCCGGTGACCCTAATCGACCCGTATTGGTAGCTCGGAGTGAAGACCGCCGAACTGTAGCCTTGGCGAAGAGCGGTCGGGAGTGCCTCCGACTCGTTACGCGAGCCGTGACCGTAGTTGCGATCCGAGTGGAGGGGGATCTCCACGCGCTTTCCAGAGAACGCATTAGACTTCGTCTCTAGCTTTGAAAGCAGGACGCTCGACTGATTGAGCTGCTCCCGAACGGGACCGAGGTAGAAAACTTTCAGGACGCTGCCGAACTGTGTGGTGTTGAGAGCCACGACTATTCCTCCGTTAGAAACTGTCCCTCACCGCCCGAGAAGCAAGGTAGAAACATTCGATATTTAACTACTACGAAAACGACTCATTAGGAGCCCTGAGTGCGGCGGCAAGAACCCCGCCGTTCATTAGCTCTTTCCTCCCAAGCTGAGGCGGGGTCGGCGTAGCGGAAGCACCACCAGCACCTCCCTCTGCGCTTTCCCCGTCCTTTATTTTCCCCTGAACATACTTTTGAAACTGCGAGTTGAAGGCGGTCGAGAATTTCGTCGCGACCGATTTCATGGCGTCACCTTCTGACATTCGCGGGTTCGCGTTCATCATTGTCATCGCCGAGTCCCGCGCCAAGGCATGAAGGTCGGGGTTCTCTTTGAAGACGTCGTACTTCTCTAATTCCCCGGAGATCGCCTGCTCTATTCGCTGCGCTTCTTTCTCGATGCTGGCCTCTCTCTGAGTGGCTTGGAGTCGTCCCTCAAGCTGGGAGATTTTGCCAGTAAGGTCAGCTATCGCGTCCGGGGGTACCGCCCCCATGGCCTGATGCTGCTGTTCCTGCTGCTGGGCCGCTGCCGCGTCTTCCAAGCTGCGGAGTCCGTGGTAGAGGACTTGGTTGACCTCTTCCGGAGTCATGTTCAGAGTGTTCCCGTTGTAGACGTACTCGGTGCCACCCTCTGGCTGCTCGTCTTCCGGGACCTCGTAGATCTGCGAGCCGTCGTCAGACGACGCTTCTCCCTGCTGCCCAGCGGGGACGTCTTCGTCTACCCCCTGAGTAGACTCTGTGGAAGCCCCATCTCCTTCACCGCCCTCCGATGCGAGGTGCGCGGCGGCTCCCTCGTGGGCGTTCGAAAACGAAGGATCTAACCCGCTCGTCTCTGGGGCGGCGTCTGGAATACTTTCTTCTGACATCTGTTGCGCGGCTCCTTTGGCTATGGCCCGTTACGTGATTGGCGGCGGGTCGCCGCCTTGCGCCCTCGTGACGCAGAGAACTTTGGATTAAATGAACTGCCCATCCCCTATCCCTTGGTCGATGCGCTGCGAGGCAATGGAGCGAATCACGTCTTCAGGGCTGGGAGGGGCTCCCGGAGCTGGAGGAAGTTGTTCTTCCATCGGGGGGAGTTGCTCTTCCATCGCTGCGGGATCATTAGCCACCGGGGGCTGCTGCCCTGAAATCCGCATCTCGTGCTGCGCGATATGCCGTTCGAATAGTTCAACGGTGAAAGGGTCGGCGTTCCTCAAGAAGTCGGGTCGCTTTTGGAACTCACGGTGAGCGCCGATATGCAGCTCGTCGTCGTCCCACGGCTGCGCTTCGACGATCTGCCCCGCAACCATTGCCCGATTCTCTTGCTGCGCGTTACCCCTGTCGAGCTTCGTGACATCGTACAGGGGCTCGTCGCTGCCGATCTCCAGCATCTGGAGGATTCTCTCCCTGTCCTGCTGGGGGTCCAGCAGACCAGCTTGGAACAGTTGAGTGAGGAAGTTGACGCGCCCCTCACGAGAGAGTGGCAGCTTCGAGCCCATTTCCACCTTGACGTCGAAGTAGTTGACGTTTGGGCGTCTGTCCGCTCCCAGAAGATTCTTACCGAGGAAAGTCTGCGCCTCGATAAGGTTCTCGTCGCCCACGATCTTGATGAGGCGTTCCTCCTTCACCTTCCGGCTCAAGAGTTCTAATAGCATCGCCCCCATGCGTTCGAGTTCGAACTTAATCAAGTCGATAGTCGGGCCAAGAACCGTGTCGTCCGCTTCTTGAAGCGTGGCGATGGCCACCCCAGAGCGCACCCCGTGTCCCGGAGCCCTCCCCTGCGAGACGTCATGGATTTGCGTTACGTCCTGGAGGTCGAGCCGGTCCTGCTCAATCGACCGAATCACATACGGGGGGAGTGGCGGTGGAGTCCAAGCCTGCGGAGGCAAACCCGGAGTGAACTCCACGACTTCGCCAGGTTCCGAAGTGAGGGAGAAGTCCCCGATATTCGCGCCCTTTGGCACCAGCCACTTGGGCCGAGTCATCAAGTTGCGGTTTTCGATGAGCTGACTCCTGGACCTGTTGTAGTCAGCCTGAATCGGGATTGCTTGCTCCAGAGCGCACGTCCCCCAAAAGCGTCCTGGTACAGGGATCTCTTGGAAGTGTGAGAATGGCAGGGCGCTCTTGCCTGCATATCTATATTCGTTTTCCTCAAGGGCGAGCAGTTTGCCTCCAGCTACGACCGCGTGGAAACCCCGCCGCTGGTCCCCGACTGGAGTTGTCCACAGCTCGTGAACCATTATCTGCCCGTCGTTGCGCCCAGATCGACCGCCCTGCATAACCCCGCCAAAACCGTTCGGCCCTGCGAGGTCCGCGATCCTTCGTTCGAAGTGACGGACCATGTCGTCGTCGGCATCGGGAGACAGCCCTTTAGCCTCTGGCCACAGGTCCTTGACCTGGTCGATAGGCCGGGCCTTGGAGTGGATCACATGGGTTGCGCGGTCCATGCGGGTCGCCGAGGGGTCAGGGTCGAGTTCGAATGGAGAAACGACCTCTACGTCGGCGTCTCCGAGGCCCACCGTCTTCTTCTTCTTGAGCAGATCGCCGAGGCGCTTCTTGAAATCCTTGTCGCTGACATCGTCTTGCGACAACGTCATCTCATTATTTGCACGCGGGTCCCACAGGAGTCGCAAGAAGACGTTGCCGCACGTCGACATCCAATCGAAGGAGTCCGGCAACTTGACGGGCATCATTAGAGGCCCACCCCAATAGTATCGCAGTACCTTTGTCCCCGTCCTAGAGACCAGGATGTCTTCTGGCTCTCCGGTCGCGGGTACTGCGCCCCATATAGGCTGCTGCCGCAGCATCTTGGACTTGATCTTGCGGACAACGCCTTGCAAGAGATTCGCGACGAGGCGGACTCTCCACGGCGGCGCGTCGGGCATTACGAGAGAACCCTGCGCGTCGTCCCAAGTAAGATACTGGTGTCCGAGGTACTGAGCGATGTTCACGTACCACTGGCGCTCCAGTGCGTTCCGTCGCTGGTCCCGCGTGTCCCACCGCGCCCCCACGAAGTCAACGATGTCTTCGGCGGACTTCCAATTGATCGCGGCAAACGCGACCGGGCGGAACGATTTCTTATTCCTGCTGTTCGCCTGAGCTGTAATAGGCATCCGGAGAGTTGCTAAAGAGACGCGTTTCCGCTATCTCTGCTTCGCCTCGATCTGATCGGTCACGATAGGACGGCTCTGGATCGGGATTAGTGATGCCTTCGAGAGCGGAGAAGTCGGTCAGACTCTTCGCCGTTATGCGGTTCTGGCATTGTTCGAGGAGCTTGAGCAACTCCTTCTTGTCAGCCTTAACCGCCACGATAGCATCTTGCGTAGCCTTCTGCATGAGGGAGGCGCTTTCGGACACCTTCCGGCTGAAGAACCACACGCCCAAAACACAGCCCAAGGTATTGAACGCCACAAGAACCACAATCAGAACTTCCTGAGTCATGCAGACCTCGCAACGCGCATCTGGAATGTCTCTAAGCAGGGATGGGAGTTCCCGGTGTTGTCGACTGCCTCCGCATCGAAGACTAAATCTCCGGCAACCATCTCTCCTGCTGTGAACCGATATTTGGCAACGCCTTTGGCGACGTCCGTGATGGTCATTGCTCGCTCCAACCGCGAGCCGCCATTAAATCGGAATCGAAGGGTGACTGTGGCTGCGGTTAGGTTGACCGGCTCACGAGTTGCCTCGTCCGTAAAGACCAGCTCAATCTCTGGGTTGCTGCCCTCTTTAAAGTCGACACCCATTGGCTTAAATGCTCACGTCGCGAGTCAACTTGCGGTTGACGTGTACGGTTCGAGACGACTTGCGGTTCAGATGGACCGTAAGTCGAAGCGTGGTGTGAGTCAACGGCTGTCCAGGGACAGGCTCCCCTAAGCTAAAGTAGGTCGGGTATAGCCATTGACTGCGAGGTATATCGAACAACGGTTGATATGCGCGGGGTTCCCAGCGATCCAGGTCGACGGGTATCGCTGGAGCTGGTACCCATTCTTCAAGTCCCCAGAACCATGAAGGATAAGACCACTGTGTTCTCGGAACGTCAAACAGTGGAGAGATAAGTCGCGGCTGCCACTTGTCCGCAAGGACGTCCTCTTCGACGGGTAGAGTCTCAGCCTCCGTCAGAGAGAGCCACGGATAGGTATGCTGCTGGCGCTTCAGGTCGAAGAGCGGGACACCCAGTCGCGGCTCCCACTGATCGAGTGTCTTCTCCGGCTCCGCTGCTTCGTGCAGAGGCTCTACTTTAGCCGGATATTGATAGCGCCGAATCATAGCTGCTCCGCACCCAGCCTGCCCTTGTCGATATCATCGAGCTTCTTTTCGAACGGGTAGCAGTCGTCGCACCTATGCGACCCGCAAGTCGGGGAGTTGCACTTGCGGCAGTAGCCGTATTCCCGACCCTCGACCACCTCGAAGTGGGCATTGCAGTGACAACACTGTAGCGTGTCGCCGTCGAGCTGCCCTAACCCCGAGAAGCTCCCCGAAACCATTACGTGACCGCTCGCGTTCGGAACGTGGATTCTCTTCGGTAGAGGCTGATTTTCTTTGTTCAGGATATAGACCATCAGTAAGACACGACCTCGACCCTCGGCGGCTGCGGTCCTTCTCGCGGAGAATAGAGTTCGGGAGCACGCTCAAGCGAAGGAGGGGCCGCGACCGTGACCTCCGGGCTCTCGCGCAATCGAAACAACGCATAGACATCCTCTGAAAGATCTCGGATCTGATTATCGTCCCACGCGAAGCCCCATAGCCCGCCCCACGCGAAGCCGCCCAGCCACGCCCCGTTGTTTACGGTGCTCCTCTCGCACAGCCACATGGTCTCGTCGCTGAAACCGTTGGGTACAAAAAGGTTCCCCGCCTGATTCCCGGCTGATTGGCCGGGGCTAGTGATGGCTAGCTTCTGACCGTCGCAGAAGATCTTCAGCTCGTTGTTGCCGCCATCGAGGACCACAGAGATGAGATGGTATCGGGCATCGGCTAAGTTGTCCGTGTCCGCGTAGTGCAGCTGGGACTCAAGATCTCCCTGGTCGTCTTCATAGGCTCCGTCGTCGGTCATGATTCGACAGTAGAGATATCCGTCCAGACGCTGACCGATACGGAGATAAACGTCGTACGTGTCGTCGGTCCCCTTGCTCATGGAGAAGAGGCATGTGTCCGGTTGGTTGTTCCCTCGCCCTGCCCAGGAGGCGTAACTGTGGAATGTGAACTCATCGCGGCTCCCTCTGTAGTGGTCGTCGGTCGAACCAAGCCACTTGACCATACTGGCAGGGACAAGTTTCGGCTGTCTCCCATGCGCTGGGACCGATCTGCCTTTTGACCTCCACGACCACACCGAGTCTGTTTCATCGTATGTATCGCGCCCGCTGGGTTCGTGTGTATAGTTGGGCGCCCAGTTGTGGGACCCACGGAATCCAACGCGGTAATTTGGATTCGACCGCCGCTCAGTGTGAGAATAAGTACAGTGGTTCCCTTGCGGAGAATAGTCGTGGATGGAACCAGCCCCGACATACTCAGGGGCCGACCCGCTTGAAGGCCCTGGAACCCTTACGTGAGAGATATTCTGGCCTTCGCTCTTGGCGAACGTCTGGACGAGCTGCAAGCAGCCGCGACCGTGCGCGAAGCGCCACTCTGGCTGGCATGTTGTCTCGTTGAGGAGCCACGGCACCCGGTCCAGATAGCTCGGCTGCGGAATCGAGTAGTCGCTCCCCCA
>TARA_R100000808_G_scaffold10554_1_pt1 | contig 12637 bp, 17 predicted proteins | sample TARA_R100000808 | Tara Oceans TARA_R100000808 (sample SAMEA2622852) | marine metagenome | biome: marine biome (ENVO:00000447); feature: marine epipelagic mixed layer (ENVO:xxxxxxxxx); material: "saline water (ENVO:00002010), including plankton (ENVO:xxxxxxxx)" | depth 140 m | reverse complement strand
GTGGAAGCTGGCACCTCAGCCGTGCCAGTTCTGCAAGGCGATCCAGCAAAAATTTGCGGGCCGGGTCATACCGCTCGACGGCACGTTCATGGGCGTCGGCGACCAGCTGACAGGAACCGACGGGGGTAAGCTGAATATCACAATGCGAGATATCGACGGGCCACCGCTGCACCCCAATTGCCGATGCACCTTAATAAGTGTCCGTTCCAGGGTTTGAGACATGCTGAGTTATACGACCTACAAAGACGAAAAGACCGGCGACACCTACACGATCGAAATCTCGCCCGATGCCGATCTGGGTTTCGCAACCGTGTGCAACGAGATGAATATCAGCTTGGGCTGGTATCCAAGCAGATTTAAAGCGAAGATTGGATCAATGTTGAAACTGATGAGGATCATCCAAGATGACAAAAGCAAATAAACAAAAATGGCTGCCGATCCAGAAGGTCACAACCGACGACCTGAACGCGCACAAGTTCAGCGCGGTGATTAGTACCGACACGATCGACCGCGACCGCGAGGTGCTGCTGCCCAGGGGCATGGACGCACGCGACTTCACAAAAGCCGGTATGCCGGTATTTTGGAATCATAATTATGACATGCCCATCGCTAAGGGGCTGAGCATCAAGCAGGGCGACCACGAAATCAGGGCCAGAGCACAGTTCGCTGAGCGGCCCGAGGATCACGTCGGCGAGTTCTATCCAGACACCTTCAGGGCACTGGTTAACCAGGGCATCGCCAACGGGGTTAGCGTGGGGTTTGACCCAGTTGAGGAACGCAAGCCGACCAAGGCTGATAAGGAAAAGTTCGGCGAAGACGTGCGGCGTGTATTCACAAGCTGGAAGCTAACTGAGTTTAGTATTGCCCCGGTGCAGTCAAACACCGACGCCCTGGTGACTGGTATTGAAAAGGGTCTAATCAAGAAGGCCAACGCGAAAATTGTGTGCCCCGAAATTGACCTGGAGGCGGCATTTGAGAACCGAAAACGCAAGGTCTACATATACCTGCCGTCAGCACCGCCCAAGCCTAAGCGGCGGCCAGTAAAGAAAAAGACAATCAAGCAGATGGTGGTCGAGGCGACCGGGGAATCATTGGCTGATCTGCGTGGCGAGCTGTACCGTTGATCCTGACCTTTGCCAATGGCCCTTGGCGGGGCAGGCGTGCCAAGGTGGCCAAACCGCCGACGGTGATCTATATGCCGATGGCGGAAGGCCCACGGGCCAAGCCGTCATTGTGGGCCAGGTACACCCGCCGGCGTAAATCTAGCCGGTGCCGATTTGACCAGTACACGCTTCGGCCTAGATAATTGATTAATCATTTCGAGGATTGCGGCTCCTCCGATTGGCGGCCCTGGGGATTTGTCTCCCGGGGCCGTTTTCTTTTTTGGGTTTTTTTTACTTTTTTTAGCCGTTTTGGGTTAAGTGGGTGGATATGGGTTGACGATAGTGTACAATGGCAACCATGACAAGCGACAACAGTAACAACCCAACCAAAGGAGCCACAGCCATGACAAGCGCAATTAAAATCCGAGAAGATGAAACCCTTGGCCGGATAGTCAAGGTCAACGGTATCGACCGATACGATTTGGTCAACATCAAAGCAGTCGAGCCGGTGATATGGGGAGGTCGCGCCATGAAATCAGAGTTCGTCGTCACGCATAGCAGCGGTGACCAATTTATTGTTTATGGCGGCAAGCACAGCGGCGGAAGCCGGAATGAATGGTTTGTACGGAGAAGTGATACGACTTTTCCATGCTCGTCGCTCGTTGCCTGCCTGAAAGACATATCAAGCCTCTAATCGCCTCAGCACACTTACCAACCCCGCGGGGGGGCACCCGCCCCCCTGCCAACTAGAGCGTCAACACTTTCCCGTCACTTTCCCGCTACTTTCCAATATGCCACCTTGGCTATCTTGGCGGCCTGGGGTCAAGGGGCTGCAGTACACCGCAAAAAGCCTGTTTATGGGCAATGAGGCTCACACCGCCAAGACCGCCAAGTTATTTGGTGACCACCGCACAGGGCAGAAAGTAGCACCGCTACTTTCCCGCCACTTTCCGTGACGCCACGACGCAAGCTGCTTGAGGCAAAATCCACGAATCCTAGGATCCGGGTTTTTTATCCCCACTTTTTAACGAAGACACCAAGGGACTGATCCGAAAAAGTGAGCGGCTACGAGCGGCTACGAGCGGCTACGAGCGGCTACGAGCGACTACGAGCGACTAAACCCCAAAAGCCTATTGCACAATGATGGAGGATCATCTAGTCACTGCGCCGTCACTGCGTCACTGACGCCGTCACTGACGGCGCGAACCAGGCCGTATACCACGACGAGCGGAAGATAAGCGGAAATCAAGCGGCAATTAAGCGGAAGATAAGCGGAAATCCCCGGCGTATACCAGGTGGTTCGGCAAAACGGCGGCAAAATGGCGGCAAAATAGCGGCAAAATGGCGGCAAAAACCACCAAGCAAAGCCAGACAAAGCCAGATAAAGCCAGGTAAAGCCAGATTGGCCACATCAAGGCTATCGGTCGCGACCGGTCGCGAAAACGTAAACACGCATGCATCATGCAGTTAGTGTCTAAAAAGTGTACCAGTGGTGCCGGTGCCCGCCTTGCGTGGATGGCCGTGATTGCTCCGAGTGATTGCTCCGAGTGATTGCAATCACTGAGGCTCATGTAAGTATCTACAAAAAGCCAACTTAACCCTGATTGGCCAATCAATATGCACCAATCAGCCGAATCAAGGCTATCGGTTTGGGTCAACGGGGATTGACTGTTTTGTCGCTGCAAACGGTCAACAGGGCTTGACTGTTTTGTCGATTTAAACGCGCGAAAATCGGCACAAAATCACCGGCGGTTGCGTGCGGTTGTCGGTCAGCTGTCGGTCAGCTGACGGTCAGCCTGGGATACCGACCCCCATAAAGACCCCATAAAGACCCCATAAAGGTGCCCGATCATTATGCGCTCATGAGCGATCATTACATACCTGGCAAGGACTTACATGCGATTTCGTGAGCGCGAGCGACCAAAATCAATAGCGGTTAACAGCGGTTATGCGGATCGAAGTGGGGCGCAGATGCGGATCATTTGCGGATTATTTGCGGATCAGTCAAAAATTACATTTCAAGTCCCGGCGGCGTATACGTATAATCAGCCCATGGATTCCAAATTTATCGCCATTGGCATCGGGCTGATTATCCAGGCGGGCGGTATCGTCTGGTGGGCATCCAGCTTGCAAGCCAGGGTGGCCCACAATGATTACCAGATCAAAATGATGCAGCCGGATCTGGAAGAAGCGATCTCATTCACCAAACTTTGGCCCGCCGGCAAATGGGGGAGCGGTGAACTTCCATCGGACACAAGGCAAGACCTCAAGATCGCAAGCCTAGAAAAACAGGTCGAGAAGATCATTACCAAGATCTACAACGGCGACCATTAACCAAAATCCTTGACATCGTGATTCGCGGTACGGATAATACCGTAACAATTCGCAAATCTGCACCCCGTTCATGCCGGGCCGGACAGCACCCCATAGGGGCACGCCAAGCCGGATAGCAAATGGGATTCAGCAGACCGTTACGCCGGGCTGGACATAAAAGCCAGATAGCGACGGAGCGACCGGGCGCATTTTGTGCGCAGTCTACTTCGTTGGCTATAACCGAAAGGCTTTTATTATGCCACCCACCGTGCCATATTCATGGTTTAAAAAGAACGTGATTGACGTGCAGGTTGCCACACATGGCGACGATCACGCGGCAATCGAAAAAGGTATCCAGGCTTCGCTCAAGCAAGACGACGGCGAAGAGATCATCATCGTTGATGAAGAAGGCACACCCGTCGAGATCGAGACGATCACGCTGGGCATGGCCAAGCAGGAACTGATCGAACCTGAAGAAGACGAAAAACAAGACGAAGAAGAAGCCACCTCTGGCGAGGCTTCCTATTCCTTGGCGAGTATCAAAAACGCAGTACGGGCTGAGCTAAAATCCAGCCGCGATCATTATTCCAAAGAGTTCAACCGCATCAGCGGCGGCGATTTCCGTAACGACGACCGCAAGAAGTTCGGTTGGAAGCACTTCGGCGAGATGGCCGTTGCACTCAAGTCGGCCAAGCAGACCGGCGGAATCGTAGACAAGCGATTCCATACCAAGACAGCCCCGACCACGTTCGGCGTTGAAGGCGTTGGTGCCGACGGCGGTTTTGCTGTGCCGCCGTATTTCGTCGATGAAATCATGGTCAAGGTCCAGGGTGAAGATTCACTCCTGTCCCGCACCGACCAGCTGACGACGCCTAGCAATAACGCATCCATCCCAATTGACGAGACAACGCCCTGGCAAACGTCTGGCGGCATCTTGGCCAACTGGGAAGGTGAAGGCGATCAACGGGCACAGTCCAAGCCAAACCTGAAGCAGGCGAACATCCGTTTGTCCAAGCTGAGTGTTTTGGTTGGCGTGACAGACGAACTGCAAGAGGACGTTCCACTGTTGGGCCAGTACCTCACCCGCAAGGCCGGCGAAAAGATGGATTTCAAAATCAATCTTGCCATCGTCCAGGGAACAGGTGCAGGCCAACCACTGGGAATCCTGAACTCAGGCGCGACGGTTAGCGTCGCCAAGACAGCCTCTCAGGACGCGGATACAGTCGTCGCCAACAACGTCATTGATATGTGGTCGCGTTGCTACGGTCCTTCACGGCGTAACGCTGTATGGCTTATCAACCAGGATATTGAGCCACAGTTGAACGCGATGAGCATTCCCGGCAAGGACATCACCGGAACAGCAGTCACCGGGTACGGCGGCGTTGTATACCTGCCGGCAAACGGCTTGTCAGATACTCCGTTCTCGACGTTGATGGGCAGGCCAGTTATTCCAACCCAGGCTTGCGAAACACTTGGCGACGCGGGCGATATTGTCCTCGCCGATCTGAGCCAGTACCTATCACTGGTCAAGTCGCAAGGCGTGCAATCAGCCCAGTCAGCGGATCTGTGGTTCGATTACGACGTGACAGCCTTCAAGTTCACCATGCGGATGCACGGTATGCCATGGCTTAGCTCCACTATTGCGGTGCGCGACGGCTCAGCAACCCTGTCCCCATTCGTGACCTTGGCAGTGCGGTCGTAATTCGATTTAAAAATTTAAAAGACGGAGTTTAAAAATGTCTTTCAATTATTTAGGTTCAGAATCCGCCGCTGTTGTAGCGTGCATTGATCCAGACGAGACAAGCGCAAGCACAGTGAACAGCGACGGCGTAGATTTATCACTTTATGACAACGTGAGCTTCATCCTGATGGCCGGTACGCTTGGATCAAGCGCGACGGTTGACATGAATATCACTTCAGGCTCGGACAACTCAACATTCGGGACAACCGTCAAGAGCATCACGCAATTGACGCAAGCCGGAAGCGATGCGGACAAGCAAGTTGTTGTCAACGTGTCTGCTCAAGACCTAACCGAAGGCGACAGGTACGTTCGCGCTGATGTCACAGTCGGCACTGCAGCCAGCGATATTGGCTTGGTTGCGATTGGGTTTAATCCCAAGCACGCACCTGCCAGCGACAACGACCTTAGTTCGGTCGATGAGATCCTGAGCAGTTAGTGCTTTTTATATAGTCCCACGCACCCCGGTTCTCTCAAGTTTCATTCATAAAAGGGAACCGGGGTGGTGCGGGGACAATCACATGAAAGAGAAAACAAGCAAAAACAAAACAGCTGGCCGAGCCAAGCGAAAAAAACGCCCGCCAGCCAAATCGTTCGACGGGCCTGCCCGCAATAAATCAGTCGCATCGCCTAAGCGAAAGAAATAAACGATGGCCAACGAACTGCAGATCATGTACCAGGGGGCGTCGGCTAATCTATACGTCATCGTCAGGAACCCAGCTGACTACAAGGTCTGGGATGTTGCAAACACCGCCTGGGCTACCTGGTCGAACGGCTCGATCGGTGATTATGACATCGTAATGAGCGACCGTGGTGGCGACCTATACACGGCTGACTTCCCGTCGAGCATCAGCGTGGGCACCCGCGTGGTTGCCACATTCTATGACAGAGCAGGCGGAAGCCCGGCAATCACCGATAAGGTTCTCGACGTCGCCGATCTGACCTGGGACGGTGCCGGCGTATCGTCCGGGTCGTCAGTGTCCCTGGATAGCAGGGCGTTGACCACGCTGGCGTCAGCCAAAAGGCATATCGGGATCGGCGTGACCACCCACGACACGATCCTGACTGAATTGATCAATATCTGGTCTGACCGCATTGAGGGCATCGCGGGCCGCAGATTTGCCGCCGCTAATTACTGCGAGTGGCATCGGGAAGACCCCGCAAATTCCTATGCGGTGCAAAACTATCCGATCATTTACGTTGACCGCGTCGCCCTGGGGATGTCCGAGGCTCTGCGCGTGACGTATACCGGGACTGGCATCAGGGCTAACGTGCAGGTATTCCACGACGGCGAAGGCCAGAACGGCGGCGTACGCCTGCGTTCGCTGAGTACCGGCGGCAGTTGGTCAGAGGCGAACAAGACCTTCGCTGATAGTGCCACGGTATCGGCCCTCGTCACGGCTATCGACGCCGTTTCAGGATGGGACGCAACGCAGACGGTTAACGTGCCGACCGCCGAACTGGCCCCCATAGGCGGCCAGGACGCACTTAACACAAACGTATCACTACTGTACGCCGACGATAACAGTCAGGAGTACCAGGTTGACCACGCCACAGGGCTGATTGATATCCGTTCCGGCTATCGCCAATCAGCTGCCAGCCATGATCGCAATGTGATGATTGAATACCGGGGCGGTTACGCGACTATCCCTGATGATGTGGCCGGCATATGTAACGAATTAGTCGCGCAGGCGTTCGCCACTAGATCGCTGAACACGGCACTAGGCAGCGAGTCGCTGGGCGGCTACAGCTACAGCCTGGCTGACCAGGTGACAATCAGCGACGGCATCGACGCGCGTTTGCGGTCACTGTCTGACGTCGCCGTAGGGGGCGCGTACTAATGACGGCAATAGGCGCACCCATCCACCTGTTCCAGCAGAGCGTGACCATCCAGCGTCGATCTGATTCGCTGACGAACGGCTCGCCGTCGTTCAGTTGGGCGAACCATTTGACCAATGTGCCCTGCATGATCCAACAGACGGGCGGGTCGGAAGCGGATGTCTACGCATCCAACCGCAACCGACGCCAGTACACAGTCCTGACATCCGTCGGCCAGGACATTGTGGCCAAGGATCGCGTGTTGTACACCGACTCAACAAGCGGCACCAACGTGTCGCGGACGTTCGATATTCAGTCCGTGCGGGTCAACAGCTTCACCAGGTCGAACGTGCTGGAACTGCTATGTGAGGAAACTGACTAATGCCGGTGACCGTACGATGGTTTGGCGACGACTTCCGCGACCACCTGTATAAGACAGGCGTTCGTCCCGGTATGCTCGAGGCTGCCACCGCGTTGCAGCGGCGGCTGGTCAGCTACCTGAGCAGATCCGGCACGGGCAAGCACTGGCCAGGCTCGAAGTACAGATCATCGGCACCCGGGCGGCCACCAACACCACAGACCGGCAGGCTGCGCAATAGTATCCAGATCGATCAGAGCGGGATGCAAGAAGCACGCCGGCGGCCCAGGTTGTTCGTGGGCACCAACATCAAGGGACTGGGCGGCAAGCCTGGATATCCGTTTTGGCTTGAGTATGGCTTGGGCCGGAGCTTAAAAGGTAAGGCGCGGCCATGGATGCGCCCGGTCTGGAAGCGGATGCAGAACCACCTACAAAAAGTAATAGGAAACAGGGTCGCCAAGTCGGTCCTGACTTACGATGGCCCAAGTTGATTTATATACCGGGATCAACGCCAAGCTGGTGGCGTCCACCGGCGGCGGCACGTTCTACGCGGATGTGACTGGTCGCATATACCAGGACTTTGCGCCACAGAACGCCACGCTTCCGTTCGCGGTCGTGTCGGTTTTGAGCGATCCGCAGTTGATTTCATTTAGCGACAACCATCTAAGCGCGACCATTGAGTGCCAGGTATGGGGCGACGCCGCCAGTGGGCCTCATGCCGTCCGGGCCATCAACGACAAGCTGGTCGCACTCTTACATAAACAAACCATAACCGTCAGCGGATTCTCCAACGCCACGATGGTTGCAACTGATATCGGATCGTCCGAAAGAATTGAAGACGCGATCCTCGTTACCACGTTATATGAAATCACTGGCGCAGATTAAGGAACCAAACCAATGGCAGTACAAGCAGGATACAACGGCTCAGTCACGCTGACGACCAACTTCGACACAATCAGGCTGCACGCCACGTCGTTCACGTTTAACGTGCGAAACGATCTCAATGTGTATGAAACATTTGCGAGCAACTGGAAGTCAAAGGCTCTTGGCACTCAGGATGTCGTCGGTTCGGTCAGCGGACTATGCGACGACGGCGGCGCGTTCGTCGGTAGTAGTCACGGCGACTTCACGAAGACATTATTTAAAATCAGCTACGGATCAAGCCGCTATATCCAATGCACAGCGGTTTGCACAAATATCTCAATAAGTAAGGCGAGTCCTGGTGCCCCGCTGGAGATGTCATTTGACTTTGAAAGCAGCGGCGCGGTCACGATAGCATAAACCAAGGGAGCGATTGAATGAAGGAGACACTGGCCCAGATGACAGCGGCACCCGTTATCCGCTTCGGCAGGGAATGGAAGCTGGTACTGGCCGACTTCGGTGAGTTGCAAAATTGCATCGACATGCCCAAGCAGTTCAAGGTGCTGGTTGGCATTGGCGACATCATCCGATGGTGCAACACGCCGGCGGGTATAGATAAATGCCTGACAATCGCGTCAAGGCGTTGCGGCAACCCCATCCCAGGGCCGGAATTGGACGACATTCATGTATCCGACAAGATCCAATTGATTGGGGATTTGATTGAAGGTTTTATTGGCGGCTCGTCTGGTCCTGCGGATGCTGATGGCGACGGAGGGCAAGCCTCTGACCCTTTATCGGGTTAGAGCGTGACTTTGCGACTGAGTGCGCGGTTGTCAGTCGGTTCTATCATGGCGGCGTTGATCCTTGGCTGTTGACTGTGGTCCAGTTGGATATGTACCTTGAGGCAATCGTTGACATTATGGGCTTCGAGTCTGGCGAGATTGACACCATGGCCAATACAATGAAGCTCCGCAAAAATACGGGCAGGTTAGTCGCGTTTGATAACGCCCTGGAAGAATGTAAACAGGCGATGAAATAGATGGCCAAAAGACGAGTCGGCACCCTTGACGTTGAAATCGCCGCCAGGCTGGATAAGCTGGAAGCGTCGCTGCGCAAAGCAGAAGGCGCGGTCAAAAAGTCTGCCAAGAAAATGGAGCAGGCCGTCGAAAAGAGTAACCCGTTCAGCAAGATGGCCAGTGCCGCGACCACGGTGCTGGCGTCCATGGCTGCCCTGGAGCTAGGTGCCAAATCGTTGACGGCGATAACCAAGGGCCTAAAGGGCAACTTCACCGGCGTGCTGGACACCCTCGAAACCATGCCCGCGGGTATCGGGCCTGCGATCGCTGCGATGACTGAGTTTATGGATGTCCTCTCTGATGGTGCAATCACCTTCTTGCGTACCATGGACGAGGCCATCAAAAAATCAGAAAAACTAGGCATGAATGCGCGGAAAAACGTCCAAGACCGCAAGGCGTTCGCGCGGAGTATGCAGGGCGAGTTAGAGATGGCCAGGCTAGAACCGGGCAGCATGGCGGCCAAAGAGCTGGCGATTGAGCAGAAGTTTGAAAAGCGCGCCCTGGCTGGTCCCAAGTCGGCGGAGATCACCAGGATATTGGACGAACTAAAAGCGATCGAATTGAAGCGGCTGCGAATGGAACAAGCCGGCAAGCAGTCCATCCCGCCCCTGGATGTATCGGTGCCGGCCATCGGTGGCGGTGGCGGTGGCGGTGGCACAGCAGGATCATCGGTTATGTCGCCAAGTTCGGGTATTGGCATCATTGGCCGGAGGATATTGAAGGGCGTTGAAAAAGACGACAAGAAAATCAGCTTGCTCGAGAGCATAGAATTGAACACTCGCGGGTCAATGCTGGCCTAGGGATAAAACATGGCGCATACAGTTGTAACGGACATTTTCGAGCCTGGCACAACCGTGCAGGAGCACAATGGCGTGGTGCAGACGTTGACGAGGACGTTCTTAGTCCAAGGCATGAACGACGCCACGCTCGTCGAAAACAGGGAATCGAATACCACCCCGAGTGATCGCGTTGGTACTGATCGCGTATTGATTACCGGGTCAGAGGTCACCGGCGTTCCGAGGCTAGGAGAAAAACATCCAGACTTAGGATCGTTGCGAGTTACGAGCCGTAGCGTCAGGCCAACAATGGGACTGTCTACTGCAGCCGGAGCCACGGAAGCCACGCCGGACAGTTGTTTCATTGATGTTAATTATGAGAGAGTTGCAAGGAATAATTTTGACGTAAAAAGCCACGACGTTAATTTGAGTTATGTTTTGGAAATGCAGGAAACAAGTAAAACGCATCTTGGCAGCGAAATCCTAGTTAAAGGGCCAGCGTCAGAAGATAACTCATTAAATTATGGCCCAAAACAACGAGTCTTAATACCAGTTCTGAAGCCAAGGTTGACGGCATCGTTTCGGTGCTTGACGTTCATAAACAGCAACCTGTCAGCACCTCAGCCGGGTTTTGAAACGTCCATATTGAAATACGTCCGAGACAGGCTGGCCAGATACAATGAAACGAAATGGATGTCGTTTGGCGATGCCGACTCAACCCCCGAGCATGTCGGCTACCCAGGAACGTGGTTATGCGTTGGCATTGATACGGAGTTCATAGGGTTCAATATTACCGAAGATGGCGTCCTGACTGACACAAAGCAATACATGTGTACATTCAGATTCGAGCATAAAAGCTATTCCGACGATGGGCAGGGCTGGTCGGTCCAACACGTTTACGCGGAAGATCCCTCCCACCCAGGAATGAGAATGTACGGGGTGACTCCGGTTAACCACGGATGGGACCCAGACTCAGGCGCGACTTCAGATGTAAGCAGCCCCACGGCTCAAGGCGTGCGGTACGACCAGGTTGACCACGTTGCCTTGTGTAAGATGTACGGCAAGTATGACTTCGCGGCGGAGTTCAGCGAAATTGTAAATCTATAATCCTGAATAGTAATTATGCTCACCAATACAAAAAAACCGCACAGCTTTCCGCCACGCGGGATGAGGCACAGAGTCACGGCGGATAGGCTTAACGCTGCCAACGACCCGATTAGCAGACTAATTGAGGAAAACAGACGCCTGGAAAACAGGCTGGCCGCTCTGGAACGGAAATTAAGATCGTCAGACCCATCGCACACCATGAGGGTGTTCAGGATCATAGCGATCAATCAAATAACATCGGTCAGGTGGCAGTATCAGGTTAGCCAAGTAATTTTAACTAACCCCAACGAAGTAACGAACAATGGCGGAAGCGTGCGGTGGAATGTATGGGAAAACGGCTGGAAGGGCCATGCCTACAACATGATGGAACACAATAACGACGGGGAGGGTGTGCAGGGTCACGGAGTAGATATTGATGGTTCGGCTTACCCAGACACCTTTAGTATGCAGCCCGTACCCATTGGAACTATTGTGGCAGGGTGGATTTTTGAGAGGCAAAACTTTGTAGATATCGGCGTTAGTCATGGAATAGCCAGGCCAACCAATGAAGTCTGGTTTTGCATACCCAACGCCGACGATGGAACCTGTGACGATGACTGATTAGAACAGAGAGAACAATCATGGCAAAATTCACTGGCGGTATTGAGGTTCAGGGTTCATCGATCCTGTCAGGCGGCATAAGCAACCTGGCTTCCGGTACGATTACGAATACCGAAATCAGCGCAAGCGCGGCCATCGCGCGAAGCAAGCTGGCACAGGACAGTAACCAAAAGTATGGCGTCCCGCTCACGTCAATGCGGGTGTGGAATGCTCCGCACACATTCTTGCCATCAGCCGGAGCAAGTGACGATCTAGGCTTGGTCAACGGGGGTAGCGGTTTCGGCAATGATTGCCTGGTCCTAAAGACCAGTGACATCGACGGCACGACCGTCAATCAATACGCGCGTTTCGAGGTGATCGTTCCGATGGAATACCAATCAGGCGAAACGTGCCAAGTGATTATCTATGGAGGCGTAACCGCCGCCACATCAAGCGACACGACCGTTGACCTTGAGGTGCATGAGTCGCTGGGCACAGGTAGCGTTGCGACCGACCTGTGCAATACTGCCGCCCAGTCAATCAATAACACGACCTTCGCCAGTAAGACTTTCAGCATATCGCCGACCACGTTCATCCCTGGCGATTATTTGGATTGCAGAGTAAAGATAAGCGGAACGGACGACGGCAGTGGCGGTGCCAAGTACGGTGTAATCGGAAAGATTCATTTCACGTTTGACGTAAAGGGCTGACCAATGGCTGCAGGCGATAACATCACATTTGACGAGAACGTAAATCTCAGTGGCGATGTAAGGATCGACGGGAGCGTTTCGCTTTTCCCGTTGGCGACGTTGAATGAATCACACCTTTCCTCATCGACGTTGATTCCACGATCCAAGCTGGCTCAAGATAGTTTACAGGCGGTGCCGATACCGCTCTACAACTGGCGG
>TARA_R100000808_G_C2154987_1_pt1 | contig 12645 bp, 19 predicted proteins | sample TARA_R100000808 | Tara Oceans TARA_R100000808 (sample SAMEA2622852) | marine metagenome | biome: marine biome (ENVO:00000447); feature: marine epipelagic mixed layer (ENVO:xxxxxxxxx); material: "saline water (ENVO:00002010), including plankton (ENVO:xxxxxxxx)" | depth 140 m | reverse complement strand
GCTTTTGGACCTCTTGGTCGTCCCTGGTCTAATGCAGCCATTGCTTGTGCTGCATTACTCTCCAGGTTCTTTGTAGTGATTTGCTCTAGTTCATCAGTATTTGTGTCGATATCACTGAGGGAGCTTTCTATTTTATCACTATCGATTGCGACACTTGATAGCGGGTCTTCTTCCTTTCCTCGATCCAGGGCAGTCATTGCCTGGACTATATTGGAAGTGCTAAATCTTTCAGGATCCTCAGTCTCTCCCTCATGACCTCGAAAAGAAAGCAAGGGAGTACGTTTTGTAAATCTCCCCGTCTTGGGATCTTGTTCCATCCTCCATTGATGGCCCTCTGGACCCACAGGGAATTCAGGAGCATCTCCAAGACTCTGCCTCTCCATACTCATGAGGCGTTCTTTGTCTTCTTCCCCAAAACCTTCCCAGAAACTACCTTCGAGTTCTCTTCTGGGAGAAGGATCAAGCTGGGGGGAAACTGCTGCAGGAGTCGGAGATTCTAGCTGTTGACGAGCCTCTTCTGCTCGATCTTTTAATTCTTTCTCTGCAGTAGTCAGTACTGATTCCGCAAGCTTCGTTACATTTTTAATCTCTTGTTCACTGGCAGAGACTGCCTGGACAGGTTTACTCTCTTCACTTTTCTTAATAGATGGAGCATCTCTGCCCTCCTTAGAGGAGGTAGACTCCAGCTTAATTTCAATTGAGTTCTTAGCCATGGCACACCCTTAAGAAAAGCCCTCTCCTCCCCAGGAGAGAAGAAGAAGGCTTTTCGTTCTTACTGAGGAAAAGGGATTTACGTGACAGTGAACCAAGCACCAGCAGGAGCAGCAGTATAGCTGACTGCAGTTCCCTGCTCAGTCAAGACGGGGAATGCTTGCATACGCATAGGGATTCTCTTGAGTCGATTAGCTAACAGCATTCGTACTGGAAAATTGGAAGCCAATACTGACTTGGTGAAAGTCATGGTCGTAGGTACAGATGTCGTATCGCCACTATATTCAGTGAGAACTAAAGGAGCCCCTGAGAATGAACCTCGAAGAACTCCAGGCTTCCCGATTTGCCCACTAGTGTCATCGTGCGGGTGGAAAATAGGAGTAGAGTCCGTACCGCCAGCAGTTGCTGCTGCTTGAATGTATTCAATTAATACAAAGTTCAAAAATACATCACATCCTCGATACACTTCATCTTGAACTGCATCACCCAGATTGTCACCTCGAATCGGTTCTGCATAGGTGGTTTGTTCCAATTCGTACCCATCTTCTGTAACGCCTACGTATTCACCACCGTAGGTTCCGTAATAAGCACCAGATACTGCATTAACACTAATTGGCATTGTATGACTCCTCGTTATTTACCTGTCTTTAAACGTACATATTGATAGAGTTTTTGCAGGTCTTCTGCACTCATATCAGAAACTAGTTTATCAAAATTCTGTAAACACTCATAACAAGTCGCTGCCATGAAGGATGGCGTGCAATGAAATGGATAGTCTGGTCCTGCGTCCTTCCTATCAGGAGTCCACTGCTCAACTCGATTTCTTCTTCCTTCTTCACAGTTTATTATCCACATTTGCTCTTTATCAGGCACTAGCAAATGGACAATCGCAGTCTTCTGTAAAGGCATCCCACAATCAGGGCAGTCCTTCTTTACCTTATCTTTAACGTCAAAATGGATAATTTCAGTGGGACATATTTTATTCTTACATTTGTAAGGAATAAGTTGGGGTCGTGGGACATGTATTGCTGTCATACTAAAGCTGCTCCTGGGTAACGAGGACCAGCCTGAACTCGGGTAGCTTGTTCAAAACGTACTTCAGACATTAATCCTGTATTCTGATCAATCGGTGGTCCCTCACCAAACCAGTCCCCAGTAACAAAAGAAGGACTGGCATCACATGATGCCCAACGAAGTTGTTCCAACATTCCCGTTCCTGTTACCTGACCTAACTCTTCAGAAATAAGCTCATTTGTACGCAGCATAATGTTGTGGTTGAGATGGACTGTAGAGATTATCTTCCGACAAAAGTCTTCCATCTCTAAACCTATCCCAGGAATATGTCGATCAAAAGGAACATAAGCACTTCGGAAAGTGACTGCACAAGTAACCCCGTACCACTCAACTAGACCTTCAGATGCATTGAAGTCGTCAGGAGATGCATTCCAACTATGTGCATATATTGCAATAAATCGTTGTCCACAGGAAGGCATTGGCCTACCATCAGGCATAACGTGGCATTCATCTTCTGTTAATTCCAGCTTGAGACGTAACTCGTCCCTAACTGAAAGCATAAGACGACCTATGCTCATTTTTTGATTCCGTTAGCTCGCTGGGTTTCAACCCCAGGTTTTTCTTTATTAAAGTGCCCACCCTTCATCTTAGGCTTGGCAACACTTCCTTTGGTCTTGCTTCGTAGGCTTTGTTTCTTCATTGAATAGTTAGTAGGCATGATTTTCTCCTTACCTGCTTAAGAGTCCTTTTTGTACCAACAGTCGTGTCATTACTTTCAAAGCTTCGTCTATTGATTCATCAATCCATCGTTCCATTTCTGGAGGCCATAGAGGTCTTGCCTTGTGTTGTGTTTCAGCATAAGGAACCTTGGTCCCTAAAGAAACTTGACCTCGCTTTACTTCAAATATTTGGTCCTCATTCTTCTTAGTATAGGTTCCCCCTGAAACTCTACCAGGAAGCAAACTTGTATAAAGCCTTCCTGTATCAATCAGAATAGGGATATGCGATTTTGCTGCCTGAGTTACTGCTTCTCTAAATGTTTTGGATTTCCGTAATCCACCGTGTCGAGTACCTTGTCTTTTTCTTTTTTCAATAGTTCGAGGACTTAGTGGTTTCCACCTATTTCCCAAGTTGTCGGAACCACCCATACTCTTCTTCAGGAAGCCCCTGGATAATCGTTTATAAAATTCACGAGCAAACACTGCCCAGAATTCTTCAACAATACCTGTATGGTCTTTCCTAACTCCTGCAATCTTATCTGGAAGATCCTTAACAAACCCCATGATCTTCATAGGATCTGCTTTGGATTTAACATGACGTATGGTCATCTCATTCCTGTTTACCACAAATTAACAGTAGTTGGGTTTACTTTTAGTCCTAATCTCTTTTGTCTTTTTCGCCTCATTTGCGCAAATTTTGGCCCCATACTCGCTCCTCTAGACCAACCTCCTTGATGTTTTGGCCCTTTCCAACCTCTAGCAAGATTACTACGTTTAATCTTCTGACTTTCTGGATTTTTCTTGGCAATTGCTCGTACTTGATGATCTTTTTTTGATTTCCCTAACTGACTCCTAACTACCGATTTTTTTTGACTTCAAAGGTGGGGGAGTAGTTCTTAATCTTCTTATTTTAGAGCCTAAACCCATTATTTTTCTCCTATAACCATTCAAATGGGAATCGAGGTGAAAGATCCTGTTTACCATAAGTACCACCAGTTGAGATCGTAGGATGAACTCTGATCTTGTGGGTACGGAATTTATCATCAATATGGACGTTGCTCATCGCAGGTGTCAGATCTTCCCGAGTTGGTAGTCGAGGAATGATTCGATCATGTCGAGATACCTCTTCCAGGAGAGCTAAAACTTCACTCATTCGATCTGAGAAGATAGCGGGATTACCTCTTCTCTGGGAGAGAAGATAACAGGCAACCCAAGTCGCCCAACGACGAACTAGTGAAGACGTTTCCAGATCAGATTCAGCGTAGTGTAATGCACAGTAGAAGTTCACCATATCGGTGGCTTCTTCAACAATATCTGTGACAGTTTCTAAAGAATCTGCTAAATCATCGACACGTAGATCAAATCCTGAAGTACTGAGGACTCGTTTGATCTCTGCTTCTGATGTGTATGCGTAGGCTAATGAAGAGGTGGTGACCTCTTGATAACCTGTTGTAGAATCGTAAGTTACCATTAAGTTACCTTATCTAATTGCCTGATTTCCAGGGTCAACTCGTGTTTACTGGCTTTGCTTCCACTAGACCAAGTATATTCAAAAAGGGCAACATGCTTTTCATACATCCCTGCACGACGACGAGTTCCTATGATTGCGTTGTCTCCAGGTTGAATTAGCCAAGTCAAAAGACCAGCACTATCTACAGTTACATTATTTGTATTGAGTACGTTTTGATCATCTCGACTGTTAATGATTGTCCCTGTCTCTGCATCGTAAAGAGTCAGAGTTAGTGTAGTCAGACTGCTGGAACCAATTGCAGCTTCTGCTTCATCTGTAATTGTGGCTGTGTACTTGGCTAGTGTACCTTCATCCAGTTTTCTTTGTTTGGTGGTTAGCGTCGATTGTGACATGTGAGTATTTCCTTACGTAAGCGACTCATTAATAAATTGAGGATAGGTTAAGGTCGCCAAAGTAGGTGTGGTAAATGAGACTGCTGATGAGACTGCCCCAGGTAAATGCCCTAAGAAACGTGTCCGTACAGTGAAACTATAAGTGGTTCCTGGTTTTAACCCACTAGTCTTATAAGTCGCTCCTGTTTGCCAAACAGTTGTACCGTTTTGGGTAAAACCATAGTACACATCGTAGTCGCCAGTTGCAGCAGACGCAGTCATTGAGGCAGAAGTAGCATCTGTTAGATGTGGCTCAACTACCCAGGTGCTAGGATCAGGTGATGGTGTTACCATTATTTCATTCTCCCACCATGGCGATCCACATCAGTTAGACTATGTAATGATTTCTTTATTGATTTCACGTCTTTTTTGAACCGCTTATATTTTTCATTTTTAGTGGCTTCTTTTAGTTTCTTATAACCTCGTTTAGCTAACTTATAAGCTTTTTTAATTTTTGGCATCTTATTCTTCTTCCTCACAATGAGGGCAGCTATCTCCAGGAAGATCCGAACGTAATACATTCTGAGCAACAAGTTGATCACCTACCTGGAGGTAAGTAATTTCATAATTGTTTTTGCACTCAGGGCATACTTTCATTCGATGTACCAGGGGCATAGTTACTAGCCTTTTTTAAATACTTTTTTCAATCTAGCTTTAAACCCAGTACCGGGACGTTTGTCACTTCTTCTTGGACCTGCCACAGGCTTCATTTGTTCCCGTACCCGCTTTGGTCCTAAAGATTTTGCTATCGAACTACGGGCTGCAGTGCCCTTGCCCGCTAAAGAAACACCTTGCTTCTTTGCATAATCAGCAGTTCTCATTTTTACCTTCTTAACAATTCTCTTTATTCTTCTATCAGCCATAATTACTCATCTCTTATTTGTTGAGAAATAGAACGTAGTCCCGTTAGTATTTGTTCATGACGTAGTTGATGTTGTTCCTGCATTGAGTTAATAACATCCTCATAATGCTGGCGTTGGCATCGAACTTCATCTCTACAAAGCTTATGGATTGTTTCAATCCGTTGTTCCTGCCTGGGATGAATCACCTTGGTGTTGTACCAAAGATACCAACCCAATAAGCCTGTCGCAGAAACTGTACCCCAATCAAAAAGGGCAGTGTCCGCTACAGCTAGAAGACAAGGTAAAAGTGCTATGGATAGTTTCATAGTAATAAAAAAAGGACGAACGGACTGGGTGACCAAATCCGTCCGTCCTTTTTGTGAGGTCTCCGGGGGTGGAGTGAGACCTTATTCCTTAAAATACACACGTTCCGTAGGCGACACACTTCGGTACGTACAAGACCGGAAGACCGTTGTCGAGCATCTTCAATTCGATGCCAGCAGGATCAATCGTGTTTGTACTCCAACTGTGGAAGCCAAATACCTGTCGACCAGCATCCATGACGTTTTCTTTAACGTATTCAGATGCGTTGATCCAACCAACCCAGTCATTGGATGGTTCAGGTAGGAAAATGGCATTGTTATCCGGAATGAACAAGCTGGTGTTAGCCACCGTGTCACTATCCGTGTTTTGGTTGACATTCAAGACTCCGTCGTAGACATGGAATGTCTGCAATGGAAGACCTCGGAAGACAACATCAAAACCACTATCTGGGATACCTTCTTCACTCTTCATCTGTCGGGCACTAAGCGAATCGAAGATTCGGTAAGCAGTACCACCAACATTCTTCAACTCGGTGTTCGCCAGAAGATTAGCAAACATGGTGGAGTTGATGAAGATGTGACGAAGTGGACGACCATGCAGACGTTCAAACGCTTTGTTAACCGCCAGAACATCACCAATGATCGGTGCAGCAGCGTTGTCCCAGGAAGTACCAATAATGTCACTTCCCGTACCCATGTCAAGTTTGCTTAAGTGCGTTGAGGGGATGTTGTAATCCACATCGAACGTACCTGCACCCTTTTCGACCGGAACCCAGCTTTCGCCAGTCTGAAGAACACCAAAACCACCTCGCAACATGCGTGAGATCATGAATTCACGAGAGTTTCGGAATCGCTGAGTCAAGTAACCAATTTGGTTATTGATGTAGTTTTGACCATTAAGATCGACAACACCAAATTGTTGACCTAAAGGACGAGTGCGGAAGATCTCTTCATGAAGAAGAGTAATCTTTTCATGCGCTCGATAAGCTACAGCACTAACATGTCCAACGGACTTGCGTTGTACTGTTGCTGGTCCCGTACCAGGGGCACGACCTTCAGCAATCAGACGGGTTTTATCAAAGATGTCCCAACCGAGGTGTCGACCGGAAACATTCTGTGATGCTGCCCCACCAGGGCTCATTCCAAAAAAGTTTTGAAACAAGCTCAAAGGGGTCTTGATGCGAGACACAACCTTTGTGATTACAGGAGTCTGCATCAGTTGTTGTAAAGTGATTTCGCCTGCCATTAGTCTATTTCTCCCAAATCATTTAAGGGTGTGTTAGTTATTTAATTATGCAACAGTTAAAGTGTTAGCTCCACTGTGGATGACGATCCAGCCAGCACCATCACTGTAAACTTGTACGTAACCACCGATTTTCTGACTACTGGTAGACAAAGCTACCGAGTCAGCAGCAGCGTTATTAAAAGCGTACATCTTGCCTGCAGTACCAGAAGTGACTGTCACGTTCTGATCAGCAGTAACATAGAAACCATAACGAAGACCTTTCTTCGTATGTCCATCAGCATCCAGAGTGAAGTTAACAGCACCAGAAGCACCAGTGTTGGTGAACAAGGTGTCGTTATCTGCTTCCGTAACACTGTAGTCAGCAGTCTTGGCGACTACGTTGTTGTAACCACCAAAGCTGTTACCAGCTAAGTCGTCCGAGAAAGTGAAGCGACTATTCAATTGTTTACGAATGATGTGTTCATTCGTCTGTCCCGACAAACCAAAGTTAGCCTGTCCAGGAACCAAAATGCGGTCAGCCTTCAGGAAACCCCAGCAGTAGACCCAACCAAGCCAACGATCAGCATTGCTACCAAGTCGCTGCATTTTCTGGGAGTAGCCAAGGACTCCGTATACGTTTTCCGTACCATCGGTGCCCGAGGGATTCCACTCTTTCAATTTACCACTAGAAGTGACTTTACCCAGAAGCAATCCTGGACGAAGAACTGTGGTGTCGCCACTGTTGCCAGCGTCACGAGCAGCACCATCGATTACCGAACCGATGAAAGCTTCTTGCTCGAACCGACCCCACCAAAATACATTTTCAACGGTCTCCAAGGCAGTCTGTACTGACGGTAGACCATATGCACCTGTGAATTCAAAAGACATTGTCTATTTCTCCATTTGTTACTTAAGAGCTAATTGCGCCCGTGTTGCGAAGGAATTCCAAAGCCACTTCATCAGCCTTTTCTGCGTCCAGAGATTCAGCTTTAAGAGGAAGCGTCTCTTCCGTTAAACCAGCGGGCAACTCCATCGTACCTGCCTGGGACATCGCCAAAGCAAGTTGTTGTGATTGAGTTAAACCTGACTTGTCACTTCCAGTCAGCAAGCTTCCAGTAAGGGAAGGTGCAGATTCCAAAGCTTCCATAATCGTTTCTGCAGGGCAAGCGGAAGCCTGTCCATCATCACCAAACGACATCGAAAAGCCTTCGATAGCTGGATCCAAGTGCTTTGCAGCGTAATCTTCCGTAATCTTACCACTCTCGATGAGTGCATTACGTCGAGTAGCCAAAGCCTGTTTCTGTTGGCTGCCTAAGTGATTCAACAAAAATTGAATCGTCTGTTGAGCAGCTTTGTACTTCGGATGTGACATGACAAGATCAACTGCGCCTTGATCGGTATCGTCTTGTTTTACATCCACATTCTTTTCTTGTTTTTCTTGTGCCATAGCTACTGGTGCAGGTTGTTCCTTTGCACCCTCCGGTTGTTTAGTGATTAACTCTTCCTCATCAGGAGACTCGGAAACTTTTTTCTGACGCAACGCAGTTAATAACCGTTCCATGAAGTTATCCTCTCCAGTATCGTCGGGTAAGTCAATCTTATTTTCCCGAAGAGCTTCAAGGACAGTCTGCATACTGGCATTGGCTGCATTGTATTGTTGACCTTCTACTTTTTCTTCTGCCATCGATAGAGGTTCCGTTAATTGAGACATGGCAAGAGCAATACCCTCACCATTGGCTTCAATAGGTTGAAAATTGTCCTGACCATTTTCAATTGGATGAGTAACTAGTGCAATATGCATTAACGAATCTTGCCAACTATTACCCGAACCATCATTGAACTCGGGACGAACATAGATAGAAGATTCTCGAACACTAGTACCAATCTTAACTGCATCTTCATTTCGAGGGATATCTAACTCTCCCCAGAGAGTGTCCCCATCGACCCAAAGCTTATCCCACCAACCTGCATTAATATCACTGCGGGGAAGTGTTCCATCTGAACCCATTTGAATAGGTAAAGATTCTTTACTATGAGACCAGGGAGCAGGAACCGAAATTCCTTCTTGTTTCATCTTGTTGAACTGGGAAGTCCAATGTTGTAAACGATCCTTAGTGATCGATACTCTCTTGGTTCCTTCAGAAGAAGGAATAGAATAGACCCCAGTATTTACAATTGGTTTCTTAAATCTCATTTGAGTTTAAAAGCACTCTTTAATGTTTTTGGTTTGAGTTTTTTCTTTGGGCTTTTCTTTTTTTTCTTAGCGGAGGTTAATCGTTGATCAGTACGTATCCCCTTTTCTCGATGACGTTCCATGGCACCTAAGCCTTCTTGGACCGTATCACTTCGAGTACGTAAACTATAACCTCGTCGACCAAAAGCCATTTTGGTATCCTTAAACATCCTTGGCTCTGATAAATTAGAATATGCTCCAGTAGGGGGGAATGTCAATAGTTTCCACCTATAGGATATAAAATTCTGATTTTTAATCCGTACATTTAGAATCTAAGTTTTAGAACCCATAAGCACAAGGGATATACCATGGGACTTACTTCTTCCAATTATGATGATCTTTTTGAAAACATTGGTGAGTTCATTGAGCGAGTTAATGAATTTGCTGCCTACTATGCTCCTCTGGAAGCAGGGAGAGATGAAATTGAGGAGCAATTAAAGACTAATGATCAGATTGATAGCTACGAAGGGATTAAAGATATTTTTGAATCTTATAAATCCTCGGTACAATCCTGGATTGCTGACATGATTGCCAGGGTAACGGAGCTTCTTACTGACAAAACACATGTTTTGGATAAGTTTACCCTGGGAGGAAACACAGGATTTAATAATGTTTTCCTAAAGATCTACCAGGATATGGTTACTGCTAAAGGGACAGATATCCTGGACACTAGTAGCAATGCTGCTGGACATGCTTTCACAATTACTGTTCCGTCTGAAGCTAGTGGTTTAGGGACTGCAATAACTTTAACCATGAAGGATGGAGCAGGAATTCTATTAGTTCCTGGTACTCATGAAATTTTTATAAATCAAGCAGGTACTGATGCTCAGACTGCTGATTTCATAATTAAAGCAATTAATGGTGAAGTACCTGATGCAGATGCCATCTCAGGAAACCCCGATATTAAATATGGCTCTAGTGTAGGTAATGGGGTAGTAGGACTCACTGCTTCTGATGGAACTGGAGCAAATCAAGTGACATTAACTGCTGATTCAACCAGTGGTATTGCAGGCACAGACATTTCATTAGCAAACACATCAGGTACTATCTATCAGACCAGTGTGTCCATGACTGCTAATGAATCTGTGACTGCTAGTGTAGTTACTTTAGGTTCTGCAACTACGACTGCTACCACATCAGGAAGATCTCTAGGTACAGTTGCAACTGGCGCAGTTTTAGATGGTTTTAGCTCACCTGTCTCAGGAAGTATTATTAATCCTTACTGGAGTGGAGCTAATAGTCAGTTAGCGAACACTAGTGAGACTATGACTTTAATTTGTACAGATGATAGTGAAACAGGTGGCGCAACTGCAGGGGAAACAGAATCTTTTCAATTAGAGGGTAATTCTTTTAATCCTAATTACCATTGGGATGCTGCTGGGAGTGGGGTTGGTCCCACTATCTCTCCTCTACAGGGGGAAACCTATCTAAGTAATACCAACTTTGAGGATTTTACCTCAAATGCTCCTGATAATTGGACCGTGGATAGCGGAACAGCAGGAACGCATATCGATGATGGGGATACTACGGAAGCAGCAGGTAGTGCAACATTTACGTTTGGTGATACTGAATTTGACGATGTGAATAATGGGACAATCACATTAATTGATGCTGTAGGTGCAAGTAAGACTTATAAAATCAAAAATGATTATTCAGCAAGTGCTTCTAGCCAAGAGTTTAATGCAGGGGCAAATGCAACTGCTGCTGCTGCAAACTTTAAACAGATCGTAGAAAGTAGCGATGGTCATAATGGGACAATTACTGTCGTTGCCAGTAGTGGTCAAGTGACTATGACCCAGGCAACTTCAGGGAAGAATGGCTACACCACGATTTCTACTGCTGCTAGTTTTGATGATACCTGTGATGTAAACCCACCAGATGCCTTCACTGGGATTGGCAACGAGGTTTATCGAGGTAGTAAATCATTAGTGTTTATCGGTGATGGGGCACAAGCAACCATCCAAGTTTCACAAGCACTTACTGAATCAGAACTCGATCCCTATCGTCGCTATTGTATTTTAGCGCAGATTGGTAAGTCGGGATTGGCTGCTATAGGTTCAGGAACATTAACAATTCAGCTAGAAGGAACGGGCTACACTGCTGCTTCTTCAGAGAAAATTGAATTGAATGCTGCTGCATTAGCTGCTTTAGGTGGGACTAATATCGATTACGATAGCTACACCCTGAAGTCATGCTATATCAACATGCCTTCGGATATTCCTAGTGACTTAAAACTAGTCGTTAAAGTAACAGGAACACTCACCGATGATGCAAGAGTCCTAATAGATAACATGGCTTTTGGGCCAGTTACTTATTTTGGAGGGACACATGTAGTCCTGTCTTCTGGAAGGGATAAATGGTTAGCAGGCGATAAGATTACCTGGACTGTTAGCAATAATGATGCTGGTGTTATTCAGACTTTCTTCAGGAAAGCTTATGGTTTGCAACTACCTTCAAGTGGCTCACCTACAATTGCAGAAGCACTAGCATCTGACTAAACGTCATATTCGTCGGGTTCATCCTCGTTGTAATCTTCGCTGTTAATCCAGCGCATGAGAAAATGAGATTGCGCCAGAGATTCCACCTCTTCTTTTCTACCAAAACAATACCCCAGGTAGAAAAGTGTGCGGTAATTTTCTGGAAACCAATGACGGTCTATAGATGCAAAAGCTTCCTGCATATGCACAATTGCTTCTTCCGCAAACTCCAACCCCCCTTTGCTTTTAAAGCTTTCATAGATGGCTCGTGTGATGGCCCTATGAGATAAGCTATCACTTTCATTGAACTCCACAGCAACTTTCCTTTTCAGTTGTCACTTCGTATTGCTTTAGCATACCATGTTCTTATGAGAGTTCGCATCGGAGGAAAATATTGGAACTTACGATTTACTTTCCTGAAAGAGGATAGGGGCGACGTTGATGCCCCTACTTTGCGTAATAAAGAGATACGAATCTCGGAAAATCTAGAGGGAGAGGAAGAGCTTGAGGTTGTGATTCATGAATTACTTCATAGCGCAGACTGGTACAAAGATGAAGAATGGGTCGAACGGACTGCCTGTGAAATTTCTCATATCTTGTGGAGACTGGGATGGCGAAAACCCCTGACCAAAAAGAATTAAAGTACTATGTAACTAAAACCCAAAAGAATGTTTTTAAAATAAATATGCTGGCACCCAACTACCCCAAGGGTTGGGAGCAATGGTTTTTACTTACTTCCGACAGACATTGGGATAACCCAAAAAGTAATTGGGATCTGCAGAAAGAGCATATGGACGAAGCCCTAAAAAGAGGGGCTGGAATTATAGACTGTGGTGATTTCTTTTGTGCTATGCAAGGGAAGTATGACCCCAGAAGTTCTAAAGACGATCTTAGACCTGAGCATCAGGGAAGTAACTACCTGGACTCGTTGGTGAACACCGCTGCAGATTTTTTTGAACCATACGCTAAAAATATAATCATGATTGCCCGAGGTAATCATGAAGCAGCAATTCTAAAAAGACAAGAGACCGACCTAATTGAAAGATTAGTAAGTATCTTAAACTATCGAACAGGTAGTGGTATCTACAACGCAGGATACTCTGGCTTTCTTCGATTCCTTATCACAGATATCAAGACTCGTCGCACTTTAGGAAAAAGCATAGTTGCTCATTACAGCCATGGTAGTGGTGGTGGTGGAC
>TARA_R100000808_G_scaffold25014_2_pt1 | contig 12653 bp, 4 predicted proteins | sample TARA_R100000808 | Tara Oceans TARA_R100000808 (sample SAMEA2622852) | marine metagenome | biome: marine biome (ENVO:00000447); feature: marine epipelagic mixed layer (ENVO:xxxxxxxxx); material: "saline water (ENVO:00002010), including plankton (ENVO:xxxxxxxx)" | depth 140 m | reverse complement strand
CTTATATCTATGTCAGATAAGAAAGAAAGAAGACATCAGATAGAAGAGATAGTACATGATTATAAATGGATATGTAAGAAAGAGAATTGCTCTGCTATATTGGTAAGTCAATTAAACAGAGAAATTGAAAAGCGTTATGAGCCTAGACCTAGGCTATCAGATTACTCTGAAAGTGGTGTTATAGAACAAACAGCAGAATGTGCATTGTTTGTATGGTATGGATATGTATTCGATGATGAAGAGTATAGTCCATATAAGTCTGAAATAATATCTGCTAAAGTACGATATGGTAAAGTAGGTACAACAGAAGTAGGCTTTAACGGAGATAGATGTAGTTTTTATAAAACTGAGGAAGATGCACGTCAAGACACACCTCAAAGATAATGAGAATGGGCAGATGCAAGGCGTCCTAGTCGTAACTGGTGGAGTGAGTAACTAGCTGTAAATTCTAGACTATAGTGAACGATTGCTGGGTGGGGTTACTTTTAGTATCTGCCCCCTCATTTAGAAAGGAAAACAAAATGGCAAAAGATAAAGTAGTAACAGTAGATGATAATGAAGTAGTAATTGCTGAGAAAGTAATTGATACTAAACCTAAGAAAAAAAAGATAACGATAGATGAATTGAGTACAGATGTTGCTCAACTCGTAGATGAAGTATCAGATGCATTAGAACAGATTGAAAAGAACTTTGAAGAGATAACAGAAAAAGTTAATAAGATCTGTGTTAGATTAGGTATATCTGAGTTATGATCGTTGCTGGGATTGATCCTGGTAAAAACGGTGGCATAGTAATTATAAACGATGGTGACAATATAGATGAGTCACCAATGGTTGAAATGCATAAATGCCCTAGATCTGCAGTAGAGATGTCATCTATACTTAGGAGTGCTAGAAACACTGCGTGGATACAACAAGATAAGATAGTAGTAGCAATAGAAAAAGTGTGGGCTTTCCCTACCGATGCTAGAAGCGCTGCTTTCAAGTTTGGAGTAAACTATGGACAGTGGTTAGGAATAATAGGTTCACTCAACTTATCATTCATGGAAGTACCTCCAAAAGTATGGATGTCATCCTATGATCCAATACCAAAGGATAAAAAAGAAAGGAAACAATATCTTAAAGATACTTGCATTACAATGTATAGAGATATATTTCGATATAAAAACAATATAACATATGCGGTAAGTGACGCTGCTTTAATAGCACTATGGTGCTTAGAAAGGAAGAATATAGAATGACAATAGGAGATAATATATTAGGAATAGCTGTACATAGATTTGAAGAGATTCAAGCAGATGTAATATATATAGGTCTTTATCCTTTTAAAATTATACTAGAACACCTTAAAGAAGAAAAATGTTATCAAATATCACTAGGAATATTCAGTTTTAAATTTGGTATTTTCCTTAACTATTAATACCATAAGCAATAGGGATGGTTAATTCTGTCCCTATTGCAATATCATTCTTCTATTATTTTCAGGGTCATATACTTTAGCTTCTTCTTTTTGCTGTTCTTTTATCATATTAATCGCAGACATTATATTGTTTCTTTGAAACTTATCATATGAAGGTTTTTTAGGTGATGATAATTGATTAATAGATTTTATAATTTTAGATTTCTTTTTTGAAATACTTGGAGCCTTCATTTTTAAATCAGGAAAACCAGATTGAGATTTCTTACCTTTTTTCTTTTTAGAACTTAAACCTAATTGACCAATTCCAAATTGTAAATTCATAGGATCAAATGGTGTTTGTCTCATCTCTCTAGTCCATGCTCTTGGATATACACCTAATTCATGCATTAATACATTCCAACCATTCCCATTTTGTAAAGCTTTCCAATCTCTATTTACCATTTTAGATAACTGAACATTTAACATTGACATAGCTCTTGTATATTTTTCTTCATCTGTAAGTTTATATGCATTATTATAACCAACTGTTAAATCAGTAATAACATTATCAGGTAGGTCTAACCATTCTAAAGCTGTTGCTGCGAAGAATAAATCACCAGCAGCAGGCCCAACATATCCACGACCCATAATTTCTTCATCACCTTCTACTACTTTAATAAGATCCTTTACTCTTTCAACACTATCATTTTCCATTAGTCTATGTAAGTCTAAGTTAAATAAACCAGATGCTAATGAAGTAAATGCATAAAGAGATGCAAATTTTAATGGAACATATAAATCTGGACTATCCCATTGTCTAGCTATTAAAGCATCTCTAGAATTTTTTAATGCACTAGATTGTAATTGCAAAAAAGAAAACGGATAATGAAAAAACTGAAATAAAATTTGACCAGCTGCTCCACCTGCTTTAGATGTACCACCTACTATCGGAGCTTTCTGATGAGCTGCGTATTCAAATGCAAATTTATTAACTATATTTAATGCATACTGTTGAGATATTTTTTTAGCTTCAGCTTTATTTATACCACCATCAACCATTTGATTATATTTAGTCATAAAAGAATGTCTAAACATATGTTTTCTTAAAAAGTTTTCAGTTACTTTCTGAAGAACAGCCCCATAACCAGTAGCTGATGTCATAACACTATCTATTGCTCTCCATGTTTTACCATCATTATATGATAAAATAAAATCTCCATTTTCATTTTGTCTGATATCAGCATCTCTCATATTTAAACCTTTAGTAGGTAATAAACCTTCTGTAAACAGTGGAGATGCCATATCTTCAAATTTAAATCCCTGTTCCTGTTCAACTTCTCTAATTATTTTTCTTACACTTTTATTAGCTTCACTATTCCAATTACCTAAGTAATCAGCAAATGATCTTTTACCCATTGCTTGTAAATAATACATACCTGACATAGTATTTCTAACAGCAGTACCAACACCAAATCCTATCTTAGATAAAAATTGAAAACCAGTTAATAATCTTACAGTTTTATTTACCCATTCAGGTCTATCTTGAAAGCCTCTTTCAGCTAATGTAAACATATCATCAAGATATCTAGTTAAAGATTCAGAAACTTTACCATCTTTTTGAACAGGAAGTTGCTTCATTCCTTCCATATATATATTCTTTATATAATTAACTCTATTAAAAGCTATAGCATCCATAGCATACTTACGAATAACAGCTAGTGGATTCTTCATATATGTATCATATGGAACTTTCTTTCTAAAGTGACCAGCTTGTGGCGTTCCTATATTTTGTCTAAGATTTGAAAATACTTTTTCTAATTTATCTAAAGACGCTCCACCATCTTTCCAATTATTCTTTTGACTTTTATTTACTATTGCTTCTACGCTTGCAAATGTTGATAATAGATAGTGAGGAAAATAATTACCTCTTTCTATCCCTTCTCTTATAGCTTTTATTTCGCTATCTAATTTTTGTTCATATGATTTTACTCTTTTACCTATAGCTGTATTAAATAATTCAGTATTCTTATTAGAAGTGTGAAGATATGCGTGTCTAATTACTTTTTTATGACTGTTTATTCCATTTATAAGTACACCACCTAGATCATTTAATTGCTGTCTTGCTATTTGACCAGCTTTTTCTATGTTCTTAGAGAATCTTTCTCCATTTTCATTTAAAATAAATCCTCTCTTACTACCATTTTTACCAAATCTTATATTGCCATTTTCAAATTCAGTAGGTGTTTGCTCCATATACTTTCTAAACTCTTGTAATACAGCTCCTCCACCAGTATTAAAAACTTCCATTAACTTATCTCTAAGGTCATTTATTTTATTCCAATTTGTCATTGACTTAGGATTTTGAAGTTCTAGAGCTATTTTATTTTCTAACTTCTCTAATCTCTGAGCATCTTTTATACCTGGAAAAAACTTAGATTGATTAGTGTCTGACCTTGAAAGTATTTCAGCTCTTAATATTTGAGATATAGCAGTATTAGCACTTAAATAATGAGAGTATTTCGTTCTTTCATAATTAGCTCCTAAGTTTAATTGGTTATTCATCCAATTAGTAATAGCCCATTTAGACATTACGCCTCTCTTAACACCAAATAACTTTGTCAATATACCAATGTTAGGGTCAGCAAGATTCTTAGATTCTTTTAATATCTCATTCTTTATTCTTCTAAAATCACCTTTATTAAATCCATCAAAGGCATCGTTAGCAGGTTTATATGTAGACCTCCATACTATTTCTTCAAACATTTTCTTACCTTCAGCATTAACATCTCCATAATGCCTAGTAATAGAATCTCCTATATTATGTTTCTTACCATCAACATCTCTAACAGTTTCACCATTAAACAATCCTCTTAAAGAACGGAATTGTTCTTCAGTATATTTTTGTTCAGGTGTTTTTGGTGCACAAAAAGTTCCGCTCATAAGCAATCCCATATACTTTTTTCTTGTTTAAAATTCCTTGGGTCTTCATATACTTTTAAGAATTGAGATACATCATTCATATTTCCATATTGCATAACTACTTGAAGTTCTCCATTAGCATCTCTTACTCTTTTACTTCTATCTGAATATCTAGATAATTCAGACCTAACCATATGCAACATAGGTGCATGATATATAGATTGCCTACCCATTGGTAATAATAAATCCATTAATGCACTTCTTTCAGAATGAACTCTTCCTCTATGATGTAATTGACTAGTAAGCATATCACTAACTTCTTCAGGAATAACATTATCTTTTCTTCTTCTATATATTTGACCATATCTACCAAATATTTCATTAAATATATCAGTATCAACTTCATTTCTTAATAACCATCTAGACATAGCTCTCGTTAATCTTCTATTAACTTTAAACATAGGCAATGGCATATTAATATTATTATTTCTAACAACTGTTCCAAACTGAACTTCTGGTTTTATAACATATCTAATTAAATCTTTAACCATTTGATTACGTTCATTGCCATATGAGTCTCTTGGTACAAGATCACTCATAAACTTATCTACTATAGCATCTTCTTGTTTTTGTTCTATTCTCCAGTTATCTGTAGCATTTGGATTCTTATGAGATACATCATAAACTTCTTTTGCTAGAGTACCTAAGTCACCTTTAAGATTTTCAACTTTATTTATAAAGCTTCTTTGAGATATATCATCTCTCGGTAAACCAGCAATATCTTCAGGTAATAAGTCGCCAGTAATTTCTAACATAGAATACCCATCAAGAACTTCTCTATTTGTTAATACATCATACTTTAATGGGTTTTTTAAAATAACATAATTAGATCCAGGGGCTAACCATCTTCTTCTACCAGGTAGTATATACCCTGCTTTTTTAAATCTTTTAACACCATTAACTGTTACTTCTTTATATATATATAATGTATTATTAGTAGTATTCTTATTAGTTTGTTTCCATCTTGCACCTTTTCCTTTGTTATTAATATCGCTAAAATAAAAATGATTAACAAGATTATCTTTTTTACCTTTATCAGTTCTACTAGTCTGAACAACATAATCAACTAATGAGTCTTGTCTATTTCTTATAAATTCTAATGATGCATTAACAGCTTCAAGTCTTTGCTCAGCTCTTGCAATAGAATCACCTTCAAATGTTCTAGCACTTCTTATATATCTATACAATGAATTTCTCTGCTTCTCAAGTATATGATACATAATAGAATAATTTTTTACAGTTTCAGGGTCTCTATTTATTTTATTTTTAGGACCTACCCATTCACCATCAGGTTTTTTAAATATGCTATACATATCACCTTTCAATCTATTAATCATTCCATTTTCAATATCAGAATTTTTTAACATCTCAGTAAGAGATTCATGCCCTTTTGATCCAGTAACAGCTGCTAAAATTTCAACATCATCTAAAACTCTAGTTATTTTTTCAAGTGCTATATCTGGTGCTCCAGCATTTAAATTTTCAGAATAACCAGCTAATTGACTATGATTAGTTTTTAATTTATTTACTATATACATACCAGGAGCAGCTTCTGGTTCTTTAATTTTTAAATTCAAAACTGGTATAACTGGATCAATTACTATTCCTCTTTTAAAATCATCTCTAAGTTGCTTAAAGTCTTTATATTTACTATCTTTACCAAGATAAAACATTTTTTCAAGCATTATTCTTGCAGCTTCATCAGATGTTTTACCTCTTCTATATCTATTATGTAAGAGAAAAAATATTTCTTTATTAGGATTAGATGCAAATCTATGCATATCAGATCTCATCTGAGCAATCTCTACTTGGTCAGGAGCTCTCCTACCAGCGGCATCGTACACATCACTAAGGAATCTTTGGTTTCTACCAAGCTTATCTAAAGCAACCATTATCACATCTTCAGTAACTTTCCTTTGAACAGGGTCTGTAATGTTACTCATATCAAATAATGGTTTATATCCTTTTTTTGTTACTGGATCATACTCACCATAAACTTCAGGGTTTTCTCTAATGTCTTCAGGTATTCTTAATTCATTAGACTCACCAAATAATAACCATCTTTTAACTTCATTTGGATTGGCATTAGATAAGAAATTTGGTTTCTTTGTAGAGTCTATTATTGTTTGAAGTATATTTTTATATCTTTGTATAAAAAATCCAAACTGATTTCTATCACTCATTTTAACTTGAGATAAAATATCTCCATTTAAATCAGTAACAGACATACCCATTCTATCCATAGCTGATACAGAAGAAGAGACTCTTTTTAAAATACCAAAGTTATCTTTAGCTTTTTGATATGCTTGCATATGCTGTCTAAGACCATCTTGTATATCATCACTACCAGCTCTTCTATCTGCTCTATTTCCATTTTCAAATACATCTATTTTAGGAGCTTCAGATTTATAAACATAAGCATCTGGAGCCATCCCAGCCATTTTAAATACAGCACTATTCATTTTCTGAGGTGCATCATGATGACTAAATAATGCATCAACATCAAAATCACCTTGGTGTATTACAGCTAAGTCAACAAGATTGACACCAACAACATTGCCCATTATCTCTTTATGAAAACCTTCTATCCTATGCATCGCAACATCACCACCAAGATTAGGCATTCTTAAACTCAATGAAGATAAATATATTTTAAATTTTCTTTGCTCATTAGTATTCTGCAATCTTCTATGAAGATTCATATAGTTATTATCTTCTGTTAAATTATTTTTTAATTCTCTTTCAACTCTTTCAATTTCTTTTACTATTACTTTAGCATTTGTAATTTCACCAAATGGATCATCTACAACCCATTTATTATGTTCATCTCTAGCTAATTGAATATCTCTATTTTCACCATTAACTTTAACATTAGCAATATACTTTACATTATTCCAGTTACTTATCTTAGTTCTTCCATCAGCATCTGCTAATTTCTTACCACCAAATATAATCTGTCTCTTTTCACCTTTAATTGTTCCATATACAGAAGGTGTTCCTTCTAAGTATGGAATAAGAATTGAATATGATGAACCTTCTGATGTAGGCTTTCTTAAACTATTAACAATCCATTTATGAGCAACTCTTTCTAAATCTCTCTTTAATAAGATAGAATCAGGGTCAGTACCAGCTTTTAAATATCTTTCATTTAAACCCATACTACTATCATCAATTATTGCACCTTCTTCTCTTAATACTTTCATTAAAAAATCAGCACTAGCTAATCTATCTTGACCAGTAACTAGGTTACCAAGAATGCCTAATGCTTTTCTTATTTTCTTAGGATAGTTTACATAGTTCTCCATAAAAGAATTATATCCAGCTTTAGATAAGAAATCAGATTGAGCATATGTAACATTAGTAAGTGAATGTCTATCTTCTGTTTTACCTATGAATAAATTCTCAAGACCAATCTCACCAATATTATTTTTTAAAGTTTCTGCTTTGTCAAACTTACCTGATTGCTCAATTATATCTTGAAAAGATTTAGCATTTGGAACATCTGATTTTTTTATTTCAACAAGAGGTTTATTAAAAGCTTTAGCAGCTGATTGAGATGTAAGAATATCTATGTTTAAATCGCTAAGTATCCTTGCTATAGCAGGGTCATAAGTAAAATTAGTTTTTAATAAAATAGATCCTTCAGCACTATTAAACCACCCAGTAGGTTTAACACCAGCTATATTGGCTCTACCACTAGTATCGCCTAACATTCTTCCTCTATGACCATATAAAACTCTAGCTGCATCTTCACTTAATAAACTATGAGCATTTATAGATGATGTACCAGATAAACTTTTTAGAATATCTCTTAAATCATCTATTTGTTTTTTAACTATTTCATATGACTTAGAACCTTCAGTATGTTGACTTAACAATTCATTTAATTGATTTTCAGCTAAATAATCTGAAAGAAATGCAGATTCTCTATCTTTAGTCGATGTTTCTTTAGTCTCACCAAGTAATAATTCATCTGCTAATGCAACAATTTTTAACTTACCTCCATTGTCTAATATCTTTTGATATGATTTTCTTTCTGGTTCACGAAGATAATCAGTTCGTAACATCTCTTCTACAAACTCTTTACTACCTCTAGTTTTAGCACCTGAAGCTTCAGCTAATGAAAAATATTTAAATTGAGTAGCTGATACATCTTGCAACTTAGCACTGTTATCAGCCATATAAATCATATCTTCAAATGATTGAGTAGATATCTTATCCCAATACATAGCTCTTATCATAGCTCTAACAGCTGGTGCAGATACATTCTTTTGACCTTGAGTCTTACCAGTTCTTACATTGTATTCACTATCAGCATATTCAGAATAAAGGTCTGTAAAATGTTTTTTAATTTTTCCAAGCTTTTGTTTCTCTTGTTTATCTGTTGATTTCTCAATTCTTTTATCTAAAGATACTAGCTTATTATCATAATATTCTCTAAACCAATCATTAAGTTTACCATCAGTTAGATTACTAGTACCAACTAGAAGTGTAGTATTTTGACTTACTATTACAGGGACAGGATCTTTAAATGGTTCTATTGCATTTGACCTAGAGCTCTCTATAAATCCTTCTTCTTTACCAATAGACTCAGCTAAGTTCTTAGAACCAGGCTGAGGCTTAGACCTTACTATAATGTTTTCAATATTCTCTATAGTATCAACATTTACTTTTCTATTATTATATATTCCTTCTGATTCAAATTTTACTATTTGTATACCATCTTGATTAGCAACTAAATCATCCCATGATGTTTCAGTTTTTTCATGTTTCTTTGTTCTGTTAGCTGCTTCTTCTATAAATTCTGATGTAACACCTTTGCCTGTAGGCATTTTACCGATTTCTAATATCGGTTCACCTTTATTATTAAATGCTAACTTTGCAGTATTTATACTAGTAGTTCCTATAGTATTAGAAAGTAAAGCAGGATACATATAGTCTTTAAACTCTCTCCATTCTTTAGCAGCTTCACCAGTCCATTTCTCTGGATCTTTTTGATTAGAAAAATCTACTTCATTCTTAGCTGCTATAGCATATATTATTTCATCAACTAATTTTTGTTTTCTAAAATCTAATGCTTTTTTATTTTTTTCAGATGGTTTTTGAAAAACTAATTCTCTAGCCTCTCTAATTCCTTCTAACATATTATTATATTCAATACCGTCTATACTCTCATTATACTTAGAATATCTTTGCTTTATAGTATTAGTAGTGAATTTAGGATGCTGATCAATAGTGCTTGTTGTCATATCACTATAATGTTGTGAGTTTTCTCTAACTCTTTGCATAAAATCAGCTTCTTCGTACCCCATTCTCCAAGCTCTTAATCTTAAACTCAATCCTTCTATTACACTTTCAGCTCTTCCAAGCTCTACTGATTTAGAAATTAAATCACCAAGTTCTTCTGGTATTTCTTTTGTTTCTAATCCTAATTCTTTTAATTCTTGTGTCAATTCTTTTACATATCTATCAAGCCTAGCCTTACCCATAATTCTATCATGGCTATAATTAGCCATATCATATACAATATTATTAACAAGCTTTTTTATTTCAGAATTACTTTCAACATTTTCTGAAACCATTCTTTCAATAACTCTAGCAGCTGATTCATATTGATTAACTTCTTTAACTGTCATATCTTTATGAACAATAGCATTTCTTAAATCTTGTAATAATTGAACATCTTTTTGAGGTATCATTTCATTCTGCTTACCATAAGCCATTACAGCATCTATCAATTCTAATGTAGCTTCTAAATCACTTTGCTCTAATTGTTTTATTACTTTTTCATTGCCTTTACCATCTTTTAATTTGTCTATTAACTTCCCAGCTTGTTCATAAAAAGTAGAATGAGAATCTAATTTATGAGACATATCTGAAAATCTCTTCTCTACCATATCTCCAAATGAAACTGTAGCTGTATAAGCATCTGATATAGAATGATAAAAGTTTTCAGCATTAATATCCATAGTCACATTAGACTCAACTTCAAAAAACTTTCCTTTAGCTTTATTTAATTCAGTAAGTATTGTTTCATAATTTTGAACAGCTAAGTCAATTTCTTTTTGAGATAAACTTAAAGGCTCTTGTAAATCCCTAATTATTCTTTCAGCTGTTTGCATATCTGGCATTCTGCCTACATTGCGACCATCCCTACTAGTAACTTTTAATACATCCCATGCTTTAAAATGATCTAGCATTGCTATGTGATCTGAGTTTAACAAACTAGTTTCAAGTAATCTAGACCAGTAATATCTATTTTGACCTTCAGCTGATTCTCTATCTAACAGTATATTCCTACTTCTTAAAGATTCTATAAGTTGCTTAGCAGAAGAATACTCTATTCCTTTTCCATTATTTAAAGGACCATCTGATTTATTAACTCCCCAAATTTTAATAATATGCCTTAACTCTTGTTGGACATCCCTTAATTCACCACTACTTTGAATACTTTGCCATCTTTCATCTCCCTTTCTACCAGTCATATCTTTATCTCTGACTATTTTAATTCCTTCTAGTTCAGACTCTAATGACTTAGGAACGACTTCTCTACCAAGTGTTTCTCCAATCATATCTCTTAACAATAAATCTTCAGATTCTAAATATCTACTACCTTCTACTATCTTATATAATCTACCTTGTTGTTTTTGATATTTTAAATTACCTAGTGCTTGCATAAATCCATTTCTAATAGGATGAATACTAATAGATGAAGCTGCTTCTTGTCCATAATTTGCAACTTTTAAAGCACTTTGCTCTCCAGTAATTGTAATTTCCATATCCTGACCTAATTTTTTATTTATTTCAGGAGTAATATCTTTAGCTAGAGGTTGGTCTTTTGCTGTTACTTCTATTGGTTTTATATACCCATAAAGTTCAAGAGCGTCTCTAACTCTTTGCCAATAAATAATATTTTCATATCCTTTAACACCAATATAGTTTTCTAAATCTTTTAAACTTGGAACACCAATAGGTTTATCAAGACTAATAGTATCTGTTTTGGGATTAAAATCTGTTTCTAAATTCATTTCTCTAGCACCTCTAAGTACTAAATCAATATATGTTTTACCAACATTTTCTAATGATTCTGTAAATATTTTATCTTTCCACTCATGAAAATTACTTTCATTTAAAAGTTCTTTCTCACCTGGTTTTATTTCTACTTCAAGCTTTCTAAGATCAGCATCTATTTTAGATATCTGATCTCTTGATAAATGTGTTATTTCAACAGGACTCCAATCTTTAGGGTCATGTGCTCTAGCTGATAATTCATGATGTTTATATATATCAAATGCCCATTTTACTAAGTTATCTTTTTCAGTAATACCACTTTCACCTACTCTATTTTCAAGGCTACTCATTTGATCTTTATGTCTATTGATAATTCTATTTACATCATTTGATTCTTTATTAGCTAAGAGGCCACTAAAAGCAGCTGAAATATGCATTTGGTTATCATATGCTCTAGCCATATGTTGTATACCACTAGCATCTATACCCATCAGTTCTAAAGCATGTCTTCTTTCTTGGAACTCTGTTAAGTGAGGTGTCTTATCTCTATATAAAGGTTTATGTACTTTACCAAACATTGCCCCAACCATCATATGAGCAAACAATTCATCTCCTGGCATACTATTAATTAAGTCTCTATCCATTAATGTATGAGCATTAAAATATAAACCAACAACTCCCATCCTAAGAAGTGACTCACCTAAATCATCACGAGCATATTTAGCAAAATCTTTCCATAAAGTATTAATATCTATCTTACCATAAAGTTCTTTTAATGCTTCTCTAGCTTGAGCAACAGGGAGGTCTTTACCACCAGCTACAAAAGCAGCAGCATCTTTACCTAATGTAGTTTTTGCACTAGCATCTCTTAACCAATTATCTTTAGACAATACTCTAAGTAAATCATTAGCTGTTCTTTGATCTAATTTATTAACATCAGTATTCTTCATTTTATTTAAAGTTTTCTTTAAACCAAGAGCTTCTCTCATAATCTTAACTTTACCACCACCTGGTATCGCTTCAACAAGAGGTAATAAAGAAGCAAACTTCATAGAATCCCAAACAGTTTGAGCTGGTGCAAATTCTTCTTCACCAGCGTATGAATGAATAGCATTTCTCATAAGACCATAGATTGAAAAACTAACACCCATATCTAAAGCGTGAGCAACATATCTAGTAATATGACTTTTATCTTCGACACTAAAATATGTATTCATACTTTTTTCAAGCCACTTACCTATGCTATTTATATGAACACCTTCTTT
>TARA_R100000808_G_scaffold7763_1_pt1 | contig 12660 bp, 17 predicted proteins | sample TARA_R100000808 | Tara Oceans TARA_R100000808 (sample SAMEA2622852) | marine metagenome | biome: marine biome (ENVO:00000447); feature: marine epipelagic mixed layer (ENVO:xxxxxxxxx); material: "saline water (ENVO:00002010), including plankton (ENVO:xxxxxxxx)" | depth 140 m | reverse complement strand
ACTATTATTATACCTAGGATCAAGATAATTTGATAAATCATCTAAGAAATCATCTTGAGTTTTAGTATTAATATCTAAGCTAAATGTATTACCGTATGTTGCTACAAAGTCAACACAGCCTTGTGTGTAGTTTATATCATTAGCGCTATATTGTTTTCCAAATAACATTGAATGTTCAATGTCCCATTTGTGCTCAACTAGCTTTTCTTTCCAGATACGTGCCCACTCATTAGGTTCATATTTTAACTGAGTAGCTCTAGCTGTATTAGTCATTGCCATTGCAGTTTTCCATATTTGAGTTTGCCCATAACCTGTAGCATAAGGCTGATCTTTCCATGTTTCAGGATAACCAGTTCCTTCACCAAAAGCAGTACCAATTACATAAGATCTTGAAGGTTCAAGACTTGATGCAATTGAAGATGTGGCTACTGTATCACCAGCAGGCTGATTAACACCTAATCCGCCAGCAAAATAATCATCATCTGCATCTTTAGCTTTTACTACAGTAGCTTTTAAAACAACTGCATCAGCAGTACCATGAGCATCATAAGTACCACTACCTGTTTGAGTTGTAACACCACCTTCATCAATCCTAACAACTGCCCAAGAGCCAACTGACCCAGCTGCGCTAGCTGAAAAATTGATTTTTACTAATTGACCAGGAATAAAAAAGCCTGGAGTAGTTCCATCTGCTCCAATTGTTATATTATTACCTGTTGAATTTCCATATACGTTTTGAATATTACCTGATGCTAAATAATCACCAGCCATTTTAACATATACTGTATTACCAGCAGTTTCATATGTATCATATTGAGTAGTCGCATTAGTAGATTGATCTTCTACCCAAGTTATGTTATCATTTGAAAATGCTATTGGATAAGCATAACGCTTATGCCATGATGGTCTCTTTTCTGTGAATTTAAAAGAAGGATCATCGGTAGGTTTCTTTGATGTAGCACTAACCATTCTAAAGAATGGATCTTGCATAATCATTAATTCTGAAACTCTGTCACCGAAATTAAACTTTCTTCTAAGTACACCAGTATCAAGAGACGTTCCTTGTCTTACGCCAGAGGAACCCAGATTAACATCAGCTGGATTCTCTAAACTAAAAAAATCAGACATAGGTCTATCCTCCTTAATTGATTAAATGTTTGGAAGAAAGACTCTCTAAAGGTCTTATCTACCCAAACAAACTGTCTAAGTTTTCTTCTGAACTTAAGATAGAGTCGAATATTTTATCATCATCTGATTTAGAGGTTTTGCCTAGACTATTGACACTTCCAATAGTTTGAGGAATATCTTTAACATTTTGCATTTGTTTCATCATCTCTGATCTAGCATTTTCAGCTATCGTAGCATCAATCTTGTCTTTATTTACGATATGATATATATCCTCCAAAGACATTGTATGACTTTTAGCTTTATTTACCATAGCAGTAAATTCTTCATCAGACATGTTATGCTTTTCTTTAAAAATCTTCTCTTTAGCTTTTTTATCTTCAAGAGTCCTGGCCTTTTTAACATTTTGCATTTGACCTTCAACCATAGTCTTAATCTTTCTATCAACTACTGCATCTACATGAGCATTTAATACTTTTGCAGAATCAGATTCTTTATTAGACATAGCTTCATTAGCATCAAATTCAAAATTTTCATCAACACCAACAGCATCTTGAATGCTTTTAGCTGGCTTACCTCCCTGAATCAGATAGTCTTTTACATACTCAACTAAACCACTATCCTTTTTCATTGCATTCAGAATAGGTACAAAGGGTTTCAATTCTTGAAGCTCATTATATAATTGTTGAGCTCCCTTCGTTGAATCTCCGTATCTTTTTTTGTAGGGATTGTTTTCACTTTCCCAATCAGTCTCACCTACTTGTGTACCTTCTGTCTTTTGAGTTGCCTCTTCAGGGTCATTAGCAGAAGAATCTTCGGCGGTATCGTAAATTTCACCATTTACTTGTTGTTCTATTGCTGCAAAAAAATCATCGGAAGAGTCAACAGCATTTTCTTGTTGAGTTACTTCTTGATTGTTTTCCATATTTATATCTCCCATTTTAATAGCAAATTTAGTTTACTTTTCCTTCATTTGCAAGTTTTTTATAATATTTTTTGTTTCTAGATCTAATTCTTTCTTTTTTAGATCTGCTGCTCCCTGCATAGATGACTGTAAAAACTTAGCTTTTGCTTGAGTATCCATGTGGGTTGCATCTATCTTACTCTTAGTTTCATGTTTCTTTTTACTTATTTCAACTTCAGCTTGCATAACTTTCTGTTTAATACCTGCTTGAACAAGCTGTCTTTCAAGTGTTTCTATAGTTCCTTCTTTATCTTTTATAGCTTCTTCCATATTTTGTATCTGTCCTTGCATTTGAGAATACATACTTTTTCTTTCAGCAATTTTCTCTTTATTTCTAATGTCTGTTTCTGCAAGAACTGCTATATCATCTACAACTCCAAGTCCCATTAACTCTTTTAATTCGGCTAAATAAGCCCATCTATTAATTGGTAATGTAGAACCTGCAATTATTCTTACATCAAATTTAGCTACTGAATAATCATTGTATTTTCCAATTGCTTCTCCTAAGTCATTATAGATAGGAACATTAATTTCAGTCTTTCTCTCTTCTTGTATTGAACTAGGCTGAACTATTCTAAAAACTTTATGAGTTTGATATATACCTTGAGTAAAATGCATTACTAACCTACCTACTTGTCTTAAGGCTGGTTCAATACAGTTTGTCATCCATTGCTTTATTCTCCTGGTTCCATATTCATCCATAGCAAGCATACCTCTAAAGGTTTCATGTTGTTGCTGAGTATCTCCTTGCATAGAAGAATAAATTCCAGCCAAATATTCCATATCACCTTTGCCTTCTTGAACGGTTGTAAAAAATGCATTTGATAATGGAGCTGGTTGTACTGGTGTTGGTGCAATTGCTCCAGGTCTTATTGGCAAAAGAGCTCCTGGAGAGCTTGCATATTTTTCCCAATGATTTGTATCTATAGAACCTTCCTCATGCATCCATCTTAATGAAGATCCTAATGATGCATTGTGTACCATTAACTGATGAGACTTATTAATTTCTCTTTGTTTTCCAATTAATGGAGAAACAGCACTTATAGGAAAAGGAGTTCCTGTCCATTTATAATGAAATGGTATTATTGGATAATCTTTAATCGTATAAGGCATTTCATATTCATATAAAGTCTTATCTCCCACTACACATGTTATTTGTATTACTGGATCAAAAAATTCTACAACATCTACAATCTCAGATTTAGCACTCATTAATGCAGCTTCTACAGTTTTAAATTGATCTTTAGGAACTATTTGATTTCCTATTTTACTTACTTCTTTTTGCATTTGAGCCATCATAGATTGAGCAGCTTGTTGTAATTGCATTTGAGTTTGCTCTTCTAGTTTTTGAGCTTCAAGAGCTAATCTTTCAGGTATCATTTCACCTGCTTCTACAGCTTGTTGCATTTTTAAAACTGTCTCTTTATTTTGAACTTCTAACTCTGCCTTTAATTTTTCAAGTTCAATCTGAACCCTTTGCTCTATTTCTTTTATTTGTTCTGGCTCTGGAGTTTGTCTGTAAAATATATTTATAAATTCTTTTTTCTTTTTTTCATAAACTTCGAATAATTCTAATAGATCATCATGATCTCCAGTTTTTGGATCAACAGACTCAGAGTCAGTAATATCTTTAGGTGTAAAATCTTTTCTATAAGTTCCAACTGACTTCTCACTATGAGAATAAACTGAATTATTAATAGATGCAGCTTTATTTACTTTTCTTGCATCTTTAGGGAACATTTCTTTTAATTGATTTCTTGGCATAACTTTTCTAATCATAATAAAAGAAGCATCTCTAAATAAAACGTCTCTAGATTTTGGATCAACATATAAATCAAAAGGATCTGGCTGCTTTATAACTACTTCTCCCATTCCTTGATCTCTATCTCTATCAACAGTAACCAATAAATATCCAATAGATTTAGTTATAGCATCATTAATAGCATTAGCATAAATAGATGGTCCATCTGATATATTCCATGTATAATCAGCTATATCTGAAAATACTGTAGCAACATCTATATCACTCCCCTCTGCTCCTATTGCTTGCCACCTAGGTTGATTGGCAGTAGCATAATAATTTAACATTTCTACAACAGGAATAATTCTATTAATAGTAAAATCAGGCATTCCCTGTTCTTGCAAAGTTTGTCTCTCAGCTTCTGATAACTGATTATCATTTGCAAAATCAAATCCTTTTTGATTAATATATTCCCATTGATTTCTAGAAGCAGTATCTGACGAGTCAAATAACTTATGTATTCTTTGTGCTTTTTTATCCATTATTTTCCTTTACACTTGCAATTTTTTTCTAGAGTTTTTATTCTTTTTAATAAATCTTTATAATCATCTATATTGAATACAGGAGGATGAGAATCCTTTCTTAATATAGCAACTTCTTTATCTAATTTTTCAATATACTTACCATATTTATTAACTACTTTAGATAATGCATCAATAACTTTATCTAAATCATGATCTCCCTGCATATAATCTATTACACCTTCTAATCTATCTAACAATCTTAAATGTCTTTCTTGCATTTTTTCTCCTCTTTTTCTTTAAACCAAATTTTGTTCCAAATTTACGCCTTGTCATACCAGTCTTTAAATGATCTCCACTTCTACTATGCATTACTTATCTACTCCTAACCATGCTAAAATAGCACTTACTAAAAATACAAAAGTTCCTCCAATGCCTTTAATCCAAGAAATATCTTTTTCATTCTGTCTAACTCTACCATTTAATCTTTTAAGTTCATCGTTATTTGCATCTACCATTTCTCTTATATATGTCAAATGGAGCATTACATTACTTCTATGTTTATCTATATCTTTACTCATTATGGTATTTCTTATTATTTTTATTTAGTCCATTACTACTTAGTTTTTGTATTATATAAGCTAGAGATCTATAACTTCCTTCTAGTCTTGATAATTCTTTTCCAAAATCTGTCTGCAATTTCTTTTGTGCATTTATCAATCCTATTACAATGTCCTCAAGTCTTTTTGCTTGAGTATCCATATCTTTTTTAAGGTCATCTTGAATCCATTTATTTTGCTTCCATATAAAATAACCGAAAGCCATACACATAGCTACAGGAACGCCAAATGTTTCTAATATTTTTATAATATCCATTCATCTCCAATGACTCCCCTTTATTGCTTATTTAAGTTTTTTTAACATTCCTTTTAATGCCTTTTAAAACATGATTAACTACAAAATTAGTAACAAAGCCTTCATCATAATTATTATATAAAGTTCTAGTTGTCTTTAAATAATCTGGATCTGAAGCTTTTTTCTTTTCTAATCCTACTTTTAATATTTTATTTAATCTATCGCTCATGTTAAGTCTCCTGCTTGTATAGTAAATGGCCCATCATCATCATCTCTAAACATATCCATAATATTATCTTCTACATCTGTTTTTGCTCTATGCTCTGCAAATGTATTTACAAAATCTGCAACATTACCTCCTGGTGTCCAATTTTCAGCCCAATAAGTTCCTTGATCTTCTAGTTCTTTTGGAATAGGATTATCAGCAGTATCTAAAATATGTTTTGCTATAGTTGTTCCAACATAAGGATCATTTATATAATTTTTATCTATATCGCTATATTTATAGCTAGCGCTTGTTTCATCATAAGCAACTGATGCAACATTTCTTATATCAAAATCTTCACCATATCCATAATTTTTAAAAGCATTATTTATATTTGAAATTTTGCCTTCTATTTCTGGTATTTTAGAATCTTCAATCATACTATAGTAAGAAGTTGGACTAATATTAAATGCACTAAATGTTGTAGGTAATCCTTCATCATTTAATATAGGTTTATTTATTCCATATTTAGTTTCTACTCCAGCTAAATTTATCATAAAGTCTTTTGCGTTTTCAGTTTCACCTGTAGCTGCAGTTGCAAAATCAACAGCGCTTTCTATAACTCTTATATCTTCATTATATGTATTATTATTTGCCATATTATGCTGTGATCCAACTTTTAGCTTTTGGTTTATGTTTAGACCACACTCCTTCTTTTTCTTTTTTAATTCCCTTCAATGGATATGCATATTTACATGCATATGCTAATGCATCTATTGTATCATCATGTCCCATCCTAGGGCCAAATGTTATTATTTCTCTTTGTAAATCATACATATCTTTTTTAATATGTACAGAACCTATTGCAAATCTTTGAGCTAATATTTCTTGTATTCTATCTCTTTTGCTCATTCTATTCCCTGGTTTTTCAGCAGCATATTTAACTGAAAAATCATTTCTTCTTCTCATCTCAGATATTAATGCTTGAAATACTGGTTTAGACATTGTTGTATCTTCTATGACAAAAAGTGATGGTTTGTATATTCTATTTCTTTCAAACATATAATCTACTATTCCTTTTTTTGAATCTCCTGGGATCCCCATAACAGGTAATCCTCGCATCCTAAGATAATCAAGTACATATAAATTATTATCAGCGTCAACACCGACCATAATAATGACGCTAAAGTCGCTATCACGTCTAGTACTATCTGTGGCAGGATCAACACCAGCGAATACATTAATGGGCCTAAGGTCTCCACTATTCTTGTCATATATGAAACACATTTCCATATCTTCATCATATTTAAAATCACCATCCCAATATTTTATATGATTTCTATTAAAAATAGAATCTTCTTCATTTTGAACTTCCATCATATATTCTTGATAAAACTTCTGTGGTTGTCCAGAATCAGAATAGAATTTCTTTTTTCTAGCCATTTCTTTTTTACCAAACCATTCTGGCCACAATGGAGTTCCATCATTTTTTAAAGCTTTATAAGTTATTACTTTCCAACTAAAATCTTTTTCAATCCCTTTAGAAGCTGCTTTATCGTAACCAATAAGGATATTGTTGATAAAGCTGTCATAGTGAACGGGAGTACCATTAATACGAAGCCTACCCGTACCAGGCTCAAGAGCAGGGAAAACAACAGCCGTAACAAGGTTCGAAATTTTAGAACGAGACTCAGGTGTGATGGTATTATTTTCGTCCTCAAAATCGTCCAAGACAATAAGATCATATCTCTTGTGGAGTTTCGCTCCACCTCGAATACCAGACAGATTACTTTTAGATATGAGTTTAGCTCCGTTTTTAAGTTCGATATCATCTTCAGTCCATTTTTTACCCTTTAAACTACCGAAATAATACAAAACTTTTTCATTATATTCCAAATGATATTTTATATAGTCTAGATTAGGAACTGAAATTTTAGAAGATGCAGCAACCCAACCATAGAATAAAGGCTCTTTTGTAAAACAAAAATCATGCATTATATTACACTTAGTTAAAACTGTTTTTCCATGACCTCTAGGAAGAATAACAGCTAACTGCCTAAAGTCTAGATTATTACAAGCATCTGCTACCTCATAATGAAATGGAGGAGATTCAGATCGCATAAAATCATCTGGAAGAAATAATTTACCAAAAGCAATTAAATCATGCTTTGCAAGCATTAAAGCTTCTTCTTCTTTAGAAACATTATGTAAATTTATATTAGCCATTATTTTTCTTTAGTAGTATATTCTTTGCCTCTCCATATAAAAGTTTCTTCACCTTCATTTTTATATTCTTTAAATGCTTCTCCAAAACTCATAAAGTCTCTATTATAACCTTGTTTAAATAAGTCATATTCTATTTTTCTTCTATCTGTTAATCCTTTAATTGTTTGTCCTTTTTGCCTATCAAAAGGTTCAGGGCCAGTAAAGGCTTCGTAAGTGAAATCAAAAATTGCATTAGGATCTTCAGCAATTTTATCTAAGTGTTGATATGCATTTGTTCCAACCCACTCTGGCTCTTCAATTGAACCTACATTTTTAAATTTAAAACCTTCAAATCCAACATTATAAACAAGAGATAATATTGATGCTTGTTGATTCGGATTTAAAGTTAAAAAATCATCTTTAATATTTTCATCTCCTAATATTTGGCTTCTAACATCATGCAATTTTAATTCTATATTTGATATAGCATCTCCTGTTGAAATTTTATCACCTGCTTTAACTGGAACTCCATCAATTGTATTTAGTCCAAATGCAATAGCATATTTATCACTATTAAGTTCTTTGTATGCTGTCCAAGTTCCAGAATCTACATCAAGACCTTTTTGAATTGAATTTTCTAAAGGTTGTATTAACTTAGAAGCTATATATATAGATTCATGATATTCATTTTCTACTATTTCTTGTTTTGCATTTTTCTCTAAAGATAGAGTGTCTTCAGGTTCTAAAAATTCATCCATTACATAATCTACTACTCCCATTACATATCCTCCTTTTACCATTCTCCTGCTTCAAATATTTTATCCATTTGTTCTTTTGGAATTTCAATTTGATCATAAAAATTTATAGGAATTCCTACTGCTGACATAAATTGTTCTTGAAGGCCCTTTCCTTCATCTGTTACCCATTTATCACTATAACTACTACCAAAATCCCATATATCATAGGCGTGTATAATCCCTTTTCCTGTTTCTTTGTCATACTCTAATACAGTTGTATAATTAGCTAAATCTGCTCTAGTTTGATAAGCGTCTCTAAGAGGTAATAAACCTCTTGTTCCTGTTCCTTCTTCCCACTGATCATATAAATCTTCTTCCCTTTTTTCGTCAGTATAATAGTTGCTAAGATTTAAAAATCCTGTTTCTTTTAAGGTTTTAATATCATATTTTATTGCGTCAAGGTTAAAATACTCTAAATCTTTTGCCCTTTCTATGAAAGTGTCAATAAAATTTAATCCTCCTAAATCACTTCTAAATTCTTCCATAGAATACCATGTGCTTTCAATTTGCTCTTTGGAAAGATTCCCTACATAGTCAGTAATTTTTTTAGATGGACCAGAAACTATAGGATAGTTTATATCTTCTAATCCTAAATATTGAGCAATTATATTCGGACTATCATAATCCACATAATGTTCACCTACACCTTTAAATAAGCCTGAATAACTAGTCCCTTTCTTTTTTTCCCAATCATCATAATAATATCTTTCATTCATCCAATCACTTACAGCACTTTTTATTTCAACTGCATCTCTCGTAGGGGCATCAGATTGAGAGGCAATATTATAAGCTAAATGATCTACTATTTTTGTTAACTTGCCTTTTGGGTACATTTTATTTAAAATAGATAATGCTTCAACTCCTCCGAAGTTTGCTATAATAGTCATCATCTCATTCACATCTTCAGTTTTACTGGGTAAATCACCAGGCAGAGTCTCTAATAACTCGCTAGGGTCATCTTCTTTTAATAGCTCAGTATTAACTGATAATTTTTTAAATGGATTCCAATCTCCTAATCCCATTATCTAACCTCAAAATCTTCAAGTTGATATATGTCATCAAAAAGCTTTCCAGCAGCTGTTTGTTTAATCCTATCCATCATTTCTGCAGGTATTTCAACCGAAGAATGTATATGAATAGGATCGCTAATTGCATCTAATACGTCTACAGTAGTATCCATCCAAGATTCATAACCTTCTTTTGGAGCAGTTTTTATTAGTGGATTTTTCGTTCCTGCATCTGTACGTAACCAATCTCTTTTATAGTCTTCACCAAAATCATATATATCTACTATCTCGTAAAAATATTTATTTGTTTCTTTGTCAAATCTTATTATTTCTGTATAATTACCTAAATTCCACTGATCTACACTATTTTTATTAGGGTTATATGCAAGGTTTTTTACATAAGTAGATAAAGCTGTAAAATGTTCATTTGGAGACCAGTGGCTGATATTAAATACGCCCTCTTTATGCAAAGCATCAAGTTCTCTTGTTAAAACCTCTCCAAAAGTATCGTTGGGACTAGTCCAATAAGGGCTACGATTAGCCTCTTCCCATGTACCTCTACCATAGGTTAAGTGGTCCAATTTTGAATGTCCCCAAGTTTGCATTAGATATTCACTTGCGAGTTTACTAGGATCCTTAGCCAGAAACGCTCTCATATCTTGAAAGAAAAATGGATCTTTTGTATCTGTTTCAGCATACCCACTTTTATACCAATTTTCCTTAAGCATTAACTCTAATTCTTCATTGCTTTTTGAAGGAAAAGTAGCCTTTAAAGTTTCTAAAGTAGGAACTTTTCCAAGATCCATTTCTTCTTCTATTCCTAAAAATTGCTTTAAAGGATCGGTCAGTCTATAGTGATCTGGATCAAGACCCTCTTTCATCCAAAGTGTAAGTTTATTGTCGACAGTATGATCAATATCTTCTGAATAATAAATACCTTTCTGCCAATCTGATGTTGCAGCTTTTATGCTTTCTGCATCAGGCATTCCTCCTTTAGGAGTAGTTATTGCAATATTGTAAGCTAATTGATCTATTGATTTAGTAATAGAAGACTCTGGCATATAATCATTTAAAAACTTTAATCCTTCAACTCCCCCGAACATTGAGATAAGATTCACCATTCCTTCAGGTTCTAAGTTCTCAAAATAATTCACAAATTCATTATCAGTGATATCCTTCTTATCATCTTTTAATAACTCAGTATCAACTGATTTTTTTTCGAATGGGTTCGAACCTTGTAAGGCCATTAGTCTTTATCCTTTTTTTGTGGATCTAAGTCATCTAATGTAAAAACATCATCATTCATTAATAATCTCCTTTGGTCTTTCTGCCTTTTTAACATCATCATCTATAAATCCTTTAAATTGAACCCCAGCTATTTGAGTAACCTTAGTTTGATTTTTATCCTCTAAGTCCATTATATCAGATAGTTTAAATAATGCCTTTAAACGAGTATCAGACTTTTCAGCAGTCTCTGCTTCTTGCTTAATACCCTTTAATATATATTCTTCATTTACACCCAGTTCTTCTAAAACTGGCTTTAACTCTTCTTTCATAGCTGTCCTAATCCTTTCTGTTTTAATAAGTTTGCCAGCTTTCATGGATGCATATTGTGGGTTGTTTGTGGGGAACGATTTCATATATGCATTGTGAGGGTCCATTCCGCTGGCTAAGTATGTTACAAAAAGTGCTTCTCCTTTACTTAAAGATGTTCTTTCTAATAAAATATCATCTGATTTTTTATCCCCACCAAACGAATAAATATTTATTCTTCTGGATGTATCCATTTTAACATGTGGATATACTGCAAATGTTCCTGTGCAAGTTCCTACGTAATCTACCTGCTTTTTCTTACCTTTAGGCTTTTGCATGACACCTCTACGTAGTATTTGAATAACACAATCATCATCAGCTATGACCCACTCGCCCACCTTCCCTTGCCTCCAATTAGTGACTACATCTAGTTCTACTACTGGATCATCTGGGTCATAAACTCTATGCAATATACTATTTACCTTATATACTCTCATATTCGACATGCGCCCGAAGGGCAAGACAAAATCAACTTGTTGATTTTATGTTTCTCCTACTTCATTCATAACATCTATAAGATCTAAAGTCTCTGTATCCCAATATTCTGCCATATCAACATTACCATAATAGCAGGAAACTTCAGATCCTTCAATAAATTCGTAGATATACTCTATTTCAGAAGTAGAATCATTATAGCAAATCTCAAGGCTATAAATCTTCTTACCTTTAATTTCTTTTTTAGCCATATCAAACCTCTTTCAGCTAATCGCTACATAGTTTACTATAAATAATAATTAAAATCAAGAAAAAAATATCCTTATAACTATTATAGATCTAAGACTTTTCTTCCAAACCGACTAATGGGTCTGTTTCTATGTAATCAATCCTAGATTTTCCACTAGCTTCATCTAAGGCTAATTGAACGCAATGTTTCATATGCCTGAATCCTTCTTCATATTCAGTATAACCTAAAGTATGACCAGGTATATATCCACATTCCTCGTGGATCTCCATAATCTTACTAGCTCTCTTTAGTATCTTGCTCTTCAATATGCTCATATTTTTTTTCTAGAAATTTTTGAAATTCTTGAGTCTCTCCTCTGAACTCCACATAATCTCTAAATAAGGCTTGCTGTGTTATAAAGTAATTATCTAGCTTGCTATTTATATGTAGTATGCCTGCTGTTATTTCTTTATTTGTTAATTTCTTTTTTCTTCCCATAGCTTAATTTACAACATTTTTTGAGAAATACCAAAAGGTTTCAAAATTGTAGCATTTTAGTGCTTGGTCTTTTATATATAGAGGCCCGCCTATCGGCGGGATTTCCCTTTGGGAATTAGGTTATTTTTGATTTAGATTTTTAGAATATTTATGTTAATTTAATTTAATTAGAGAGGTAGATATGAGTAAGAAGAATAGTTTAGTAGATGTGATTAAGAAGGAATTTGCTGCTACAGCGCTTGAAATGTTTAATGAGCGTAAGGCTGCTGCGCCTAAAGGTACTAAGGATATTATAGCAGGTGGTTATGTACCTACTGAGTATGATATGAAGCAGAAGTATATGCCAATACTTAAAGATATGGCTCTGTTAATGAAGGGTTATGGTGTTAAGCTTAGTGGATTGGGCAAGGAAGTGCTGGATTGGCAACCTAAAGAAGATTCATTCTTTGATAGTGAGTAGGCCTTATGGTCTACTTATTACCCTA
>TARA_R100000808_G_scaffold5335_2_pt1 | contig 12789 bp, 12 predicted proteins | sample TARA_R100000808 | Tara Oceans TARA_R100000808 (sample SAMEA2622852) | marine metagenome | biome: marine biome (ENVO:00000447); feature: marine epipelagic mixed layer (ENVO:xxxxxxxxx); material: "saline water (ENVO:00002010), including plankton (ENVO:xxxxxxxx)" | depth 140 m | reverse complement strand
CGACGAGAAACCAATTTTCAACACAAAGAATGTGGTGGCTTGGAACGGCACTACAGTCAGTGTCACAAGTAACTACACACTACCTCGATTCGGCGGCACGATGAACGATGACAATAACAATAACACCGATAAGTTGGTTGATGTATTCGCTCCGACACACTCGATGCGTATCGGTGACATGGGTAACGGTCGTGGTGTGAGATACCCAACACAGTTCAATGAAGATGTGCTTACAGCACTCGATGAACCCACACACGTGACAGGTCTTGTGCTGTCAAGCAACACAGCGGAACCACCTGTATCAGACGGACTCATCAGACCACGAAACGATGTTCTCCAAGCAGATGAGATTAAGCGTGGTATCAGCAACAAGTTGGATATTGCAGAAGATGGTTTGTTGAAGCCCGAAGCAGTTGTCAGCGACCGAATAGAAACCATTTCAGGCACATCACCACACAAGGACCCAATCAGCCGTTCATCGCCACGTATCGGTATAGACGCCGAGAACGACCAAGCCACCGAAGCGAGTCTTGTTGCTATCAATACCGAAGCACACAGCCTACACACAGACCGTAACGTGGGACAACGCATCGTATTGGAGGGTGGTATGGTATCAGGCTCGCAGACACTCGCGCACTATGACCTGACAGCACTCACCTTTGCAGGTCAGCCACAGGGTGGCGTTATGCGCTTCAGCCACACCAATCCGTTCACCGTCTTGGGCGGCACGTATGTGTTGGAAGCACGAAACTATCTGAAGTATGTAGATGATACAGGTTGGACAGCAATCCCAACATCAGGTATGTGTCTTTGGTTGAAGGCTGATAATCTGACACTTGCTGACGGTGCGGCTGTAACACAATGGAATGATTTATCGGGCAACTCAAGAAATTTCACTCAAGGAACCACAAGTAAACAACCCGCGTATGTAGCAAGCGAGGCCGGTTTCAACAATATGCCTGTAGTGAGAGGTGATGGAGGCGACAAATTAGAACTCGCCTTTGATGCTGGTTTAAATACAAATCAATTTACTACATTTGTTGTTGGTGCTGTGAATACTGATACTGATGCTTATGAGGCCATCATAGAAAGCCGATACACATACGGTAGTGGTGCGATAAGACGCGGTTTCAACATCTATGCCGATATGAGAAATACCGGCGGTAACAACAATTGGGAATTTTGGGCGGGTGTAGATAGTGCATGGAATTCTCTAAGCGCAGGTTCAAATTCAGCAAATCCAAGCGGTGCAGCATCGTTAATTACAATTCAAATTAGCGGCGGTGATGGTGCCGGTGCTTCAGCAACACAATTATTACGTGTTGATGGAACACAGATTGGAACTGCTACTATTGCTTATCACAAAGCAGATACAGGTGGTTACAATGTTGGTGCGGTTGAAACATCATCATATATGTTGAATGGCGAAATAGCAGAAATCATTCAATACAACCGCGCTCTAAGCACAGAAGAAATCAAACAAGTGGAAGCCTACCTTGCTACGAAGTATGGTATCAGCGGAACAGCCGGGTTCAAGACAAGCAATCCGTATGAAACAGCAACGTTCCCTGCTGTTTTGGGACAAACGAACTTCGCAGACAAGAGCATGAAATTCCTTGTGCGGCCCGTGCGTATGCTCGATAAGCAACACGTTGAAATCTTCCGACCAAACAATTCACTTCACAGTAGTTCACCACAATACGGTTCGACCGCTTACAGTGCGACGGCAGGTGGTAAGTATGGTGTGTTCGCATACGAGATGCCGAACTCACGTGCATCAGCAGTGTATATGCGCGTGGCTAATCCCGACACCAATCCACCTTACGCACCTGTATACAGAATCGTTCCCGGTGTGAGCGATAGTGTGCCTGTGGGTGTGGGTCCGAAACTACTTGGAGCAGGTATGGCCGACTTCGACAAGACAACAATCGGAACCACAGTCAGTCGTTTGGTCATCAGTGAGAATACACTTCAACACCACCGTTCAGATGCCGCGCGACGCAGAACTGTAACCGATGATGATGGTGTGGAAACGCGCACAGACTACAACGTGCAACCAAGATTCAGTCAATCCCTGCATCCAAAGGGTCACAAAGGAGATGTGTCCTTCAACACATCAGACCACAGTGGTGATGCTTCGTGACACTGATAACCGACACAGCCGTAGGTCGCTTCAGCACAAGTGTGGATGAAGTCATGAGTCACGTGCGTAAGCCTGTGTTCGTGGACAACGCTATCCATCATGCTCGCGTGGAAGTGGCTATGGATGGAAAGAACAAAGTGACCATCGAAAAAAGCAACACAACCACCTTCAAAGTAACACCCGAAAGGCGATACAAAATCGTAGAAGGAGAGTCGTCTTTACAGGTCACCCATAATTTAACGCCGGGTCACAGATATACCGGTAACCCGTTCTATAGCGATGACAAAATTTCATCTTCAAACCAACCTGACCTGTTGTTCAACGCAGATGCGATTTCAGAACGGTTAGCACCATCCAGCAACGCCAGCAGCACGACAGGAAGGACGTTGTTTCTCCAAAATATGAAGAATCAGCGAATTGCAAATGTGGGTTTTTCGGGTGATAAGGTGCATTTTGCTAATCCTATTGATGTAGGTTTAAGAACTACAGACCTTGCTATCAAAATGGGGAAGAGCCTGACGGGAACGGGCGTAAGAGTGAACATTGGTTTGCCTTTGTCATCAGGCAACACAGGTAACACACGTAATCATTCAACCCGATATTTGGCTCAAAATTTCAATGAAGTAAATTTGAAATCAGCACTGAAATTCATTTCAAGACACGACAAAAGAATGATTTTGTTTGACAAGTTTGGCAACTTGTTGTATGTTCCGTTGAGATTCACAGAATCGGAACGTGTGATTGACTCATCGTTGCGATTGGGTAATGAAAAAGAGGACCCCATCGAAGACACACCTAATCGAATTCTGATTCAAGGTGGACAACGTGCTTTGAACGACCATGCACAGGTCATCGTAGACAATGCTGAACAACAGTCGGGTGATGAAGGGGTGATTGTCGGAGAACCGACAGTTATCACTGATATGAGCGTGAGAACGAAGCAGGGCGCGAAGAGAGTAGCGCGTCAAATCCTTCAAGCAAACGCGGCTGCTAAGGGAAGCATCACTTCAACGGGTCACATGAGGAACACAGACTTGAGGCCCGGTGACACGGTGGTATTCAACGGTGTGCAGACAGCCGTTGTCGAATCAAGACACAAGTTGCCCGAAGGCATATCAGATTTGGTCTTGATGAACGTTGATACAGGATTAGAGGGTGTTCTAACGGGTATCAGGGAAGGGTCTGTAATCGAGAAGCAGGGCAGCAATCCCGACACGACACAACAGAAGCAAACAATCAATCTCGGTTTCTTCGGAAACATCAAAATTAATGTAGCGTTAAATATCAAGGAGCGCGGCGTTGGAACAACTAAGATACTCTTGGGTGGAACAAAGGGAACCAAAACAAGAGGCAAGATTGGAAAGAACGGTCTACAATTGGGCGCAGCAAAGCGTGGTGTAAACAACATTAGGAAGTGAATGAATGCCGGTATCGAATCATCTACGTAGACTACTTACGAAGACAATTGCAGACAACATCAACGAAGTGACGTTAGGCTTCGACGGAACATCAGCAACACCATCTGATGGCGCAGCAGGTAGACCTGCTATCACACTCACACCAACGGTCACAATCGTGGATGACGACACTATCTTGATTGAAGCCATTCTCCCCTTCGCTGATTCATTCGATGAAACTATCAAGGAGGTGTATGTCCAATTTCGTGGGGCGAGTAGTTTTACCCCCATCGGTCGGTTCACAACACGCCCTATCACAAAAACAACAACGAATGAATTGGTCATACAAATTGTAATCGAGGTGGCATAATGGCAGGTAATCCCCTATCAGGACATACGAACGCGAACGTGAGTCTATCAGGCTCGGCATCAGCAGCAGACAAACTAATCGACGGGTCGCATATCCTATCGCCGTCGCTCACCAATCTCTACGAGGGTGTTCATGGCAACGGTATTCTGTTGCTACAAGACACAGCATCGGGTGACAGTAACAGAAGCGTCCCTGAAGATTTACCGGGTGTGATTGAGCAACAAACAAATGCATACACTGTGAGAGTTACCGGCGGTCACTGTGTGATAGACGGTGTTATCTACACCTTCGCCAATGGTCCGGGTAGTTACGTAGACATAGCCCTCACGAACAGCGCAGGTAAGAAGGGAAGCCCCGCTACTTTGTCGAGTGGACAGGAAGCACTCATTGTAATGTATGTATCATCAGATGGGAGCGGTGCATCAAAGAACGTGTTTTGGGAGATGGGAACACCCGTCACCACAGCAAGCAGCACCTATCCTTCGTGTCCTGTATCGTTCCTTAATTTCCCTGATGCTGCTCTCACTGTGAAACAAACAGTTGTTTTGGCTGTGTTGCGTGTTGTGTATGCTTCGGGTGGTGACTACAACATCAGTGTATCAGAAAGTAATGACAAGAGAGTGTTCCTTCGCCCGTCACCAATTTACTTTACACCCGTTACTTCGGGTGCGGTCGGAGCGACAGCAGCCGTTGATAGCCACACTGACCTTGATGCTTTACACACAGGCGCAGCACAAGCGGCTGACTTCGGTGCATCAACTCTTGGCGGTTTGTGGCAATCCTTCGGTGACCAAATCGGTAGCACCACAGCAGGTGACAACGACAAAGACGTTCTTTACTACAGTGCAACCCACGCTGCACGATTTACAAGGTCAGTCTTTGACCGTGTTCTCACAAGCACGGCTACGTCAATTGACCTAACAGCGGCTGATGCTAACATTCTTGTTTTGAATCCCGGCGGAACATTCGCTGTTACTACAAGCGGCTGTTTCCCTGCGGGCTACGTCATCGAAATCAAGAACACACATGGAACAAACACAGGCACGTTCGCCCTGACCAACTCAACAACATCAGCAATTGGTGATACGGGAGATGCAGACGGCGGATATGCACGATTTGTTTGCACAGTAAGCCACGCGTCAGACCCCACCTTTGTCAGACTTCAGTGATGAGTCTTGCCAAATGTGGCCGCACTCTTTACAGACCAACAGGCGCAGCCGCTCACGCTCTCCATCGAGGAAGCGAGCAGACAGCCTACGCGGTATGTGGTTGTGTGTGCAACGACGGCACTTGACCTTCAACCGCTCAAGCAACCGACCCATGTTATTCATCCTTCTCAAGTGTGAAAAACGAAAACGCTGTGTGAACCAACCAAACAACAGTGACGGTGATGAACACACCCGCACACGCTTGGATGATGAAGTCAGTTATTGTCATCATTCCACACCCTTGCGTCCGATAATGTCGTCAATACGTAGGATAGCATTGGTCACCTCGGTTGCGCTTAGGACGGCTTGACGCACAAGTTCTGTGGGTTCGACCACACCGTGTTCTGCCATGTCTGTGATACCACCCTCGTTCACATCAGGACCCATAGAGGTGTTACCGTTGAGGACAGCGTGACGCATAGCCAACACTGTGTCAAGCGGGTCATGCCCTGCGTTCTCCGCGATGGTAGCCGAGATAGACTCAAGCGCATCAGCGAATGCCTCAATCGCCATCTGTGCGCGGCCACCGATAGATGCCGCACGTGTGCGTAGGTGTGACGCCATAGCCACGTAAGCCGAACCACCGCCATATACCGCACCGCCGTTGTTGAGGACAAGGCTGACGACACCAAGTGCATCATCGAAGCCGCGCTCTACTTCATCGAGTGTGGTGGTTGTTGCGCCACGTAGGATGAGGGTGGACTCATCATCTTCTACGGACTTAATGAAGATGTAGTTTACATCATTGTATTTTTCCAAAGACCACGGACGATTTACGGAATGGCTTACATCTTCAGGTGTTTGTGCTATGGATAATCCAAGAGCATTCGACAATGATTTCATACTACTTTCGGGAAGGCGGTGAACAACACGAATGTTCTTCTTTTCCAAAAACGCAACAACGCTTTCTGCTACACCATCACGAACAAACACAATCCCACCTTCAACCAAAACATCAGCAATCTTTTTTGCGAGCGTGAGTAGGTCATTCTTTCCTGAATCTTTGAACGATTGGTATGATTGGGCATCCAACTGAACCTGCACGTTGTCGTCACTCTTCACCATTTCCAACCCCGTATTGATAAGTAAACAGTCATCTGCACCAACTTGAATTTCAGCCCCGCCCACGAAATCCTTGTTCAGAACCACACCGTTGAACAGGTATGAGTCATCAATGGACCCGCCCGGTAGCGATAGGACGCGCACGTTGTCTGCGTTACCTGCCGCCGTAACTGCATCTACACACAGTTGTGATACTCTATCGAGCGACGTTTCAAGCGTCTTGCCTGTGATTGCCGTTCGTGCTACTGCGAGCGGTTCCGCTTCAGTTGTCAATTCCTTCAGGTATTCAGTCGCCATTTGTGACGCTTCGTGATACCCACGACAGATGACGTTGGGGTGTAGCCCCTTCTCAAACAACATCTCACTGTTGGCGAGCAGTTGCCCTGCAAGCACCACAGTTGAAGTCGTGCCGTCATAGCATAGACTCTCTTGCATCTTTGCCACTTCAACAATCATCTTGCCACCGGGATGGGCAACGTCTAACTCACGTAGGATGGTTGCACCATCGTTAGTGACTATCACGTTCCCGCCTCCGTCTACGAGCATCTTGTCCATGCCCATAGGACCGAGGGTTGTCTTCACCGTATCTACAATCTGCCGCGCCGCACGAATGTTGTGCGTTTGTGCGCTCTTCTTTCCTTCTCCTTCACTCATTCTTCCTCACCCTTTAATTTTTGAATTAGTATTTGTGCTTGATGCCACGCTTCATAAGCATAGACCGCTAAACTACCTCTCGCCCCTTGATTGCGTCGTAGTTCATTCCGAAAATAGCGCACTTCCATTTGTAAAAATTCCACGTTTTCGTTCGGGTTTTTACCAGCATCATACAATTCCTTAGCCTTCGCCTCTAATTCATCCCATTCGATTTTTTCATCTCTCACCATTCTACATCCACCTCAATAATTGCGCCGGTTTCCAAGCACCGGCTTTTCACGAATCCCTCATCAAGCCCATGCTTGTATAGGTCATACGTGAGTTGTGCATCAGACAAGCAATACTTTGCTACGTCATCAAATTGCCCGTTGCGCCATGCGAGTGGCGCGTCGTGGCTTTGCATTAGTTTCTCCCCACCAAGTGTAGACTTGACGAGTGTGTTCAGGGTAGTGTCGCACTTGACACCGCCCATCAGCGTTACCGCCTTTTGGAATAGGTTCTTTGTATCGAGGACTGAATCAGCCTTGCCGAGTAGGTCGCCCGCTGTCCAACAGTCGAGCGCATCACGTAGCACAGGTAGGTCGAAGCCCTTGATGTTGTGTCCGAGGATGCGGCCACCCTTCGCTATGAATGCCGTCAAGTCATCACCTAACGTGCGTGGGTGTAGTTCCTTGACCGTCGCATCAATGTCGAGTGCTTTGTTACAGTAGACGTTACCATCGGTCCCGTCCCACGTAGCCACCACTGTTGGTTCAAACAGTGCGGTCTTATCCCATCCTCCTATCTCGTAAGAGTAGTTGCCGGTTTCTATATCAAGTGCCATTATGTCAGTCATGCTGATGCCCCCTTCATACGGATGTAGCGAGTGCTTCCCTCTTGAGTGTTCGCAAACATATCGGCTGCGAACTGCTTCCAATGCCGGTCAGCGGTCGCTTTCGATACACCCTTCGCCCCCATGTATGTTTTGACAACAACGGTCTTTCGCCGCCAACCATCACCACGACCATCGAGTTCGTATTCACCACACTTCTTGTAGGCTTGTTGCCAATTCTCCATGTGGTGTGCTTTCTCGGATGCCTTCATACCTACATCAACCTCATCCTCAAGCCACGTAATTAGATTGCGGAACAGGTCATACAGAATCTCATGCGCCATATCCACATACTCGGCCTTGACCACCCACGACTTATCGAGCATGGCAATATGCAAGGAGAAGATACCGAGATAGTTCTCGATACCGGGTGTGAACGAAGCAACTACTTCGGACAACGATGGGTCCATGTTCTCAACCAAATCGTATATGTCATCAGCGGCTGCGTGTAGCGCAGCCTCATAGTTCTCATCGGCTGTGAATGCTTCCCACATACATGATTGAAGCAACGCTTCTTGGTCTTCGCGGTCCATCGCATCCCATTCGATGTATGGGGTTTCGGTCAAGTTAAGCACTCTATCACGTAGGCGTTTGTTGAGGTCAATGAAATAATCATACAAGTCTTGTTTACTCATGCTCGCCTCATCGGGCTTTCTGAAGAATGTCGAAAGGCGCATTTGACTCACCTTCTTTCTTTGCTCCATATCCCATTCACCCCAATAGAGAAGCACACGTTGGAAGATACCACGTGTGAGAACGTATTCCTTTACACCCTTCGGTGGGTATGTCGTAATCCACATAGACACAAGAGATTCATTTTCAATCGTCCCGTCCTTCATGTGCTTCACAAGTTTGTTGTTCTCCGTGCCTACAGGATTACACGCGCTTTGTAGATACAACACAGTTTCTTGGCTGAACTTACCGGGTGTAAGAATGATACTTCCTTCATCGAAATTGAGAGCCTTGCGCCCTGCAAGCAAGCCCTGTTTCTTCACTTTCGTGTAGGTCTTGTCCTTGCCTTCGCCTTCCTCTACAGTGTCCCATGAACCCACAAGACCTGCATCAGTTCCTGTGGTATACATCGTGTGTGGTATGTCTACCTGTGATAGAATATCACCTACGAAATTCCATGCGATGGATTTACCTGACCTTGAGGGTTGAATCCAAAACACATGAACGCGCGGGTCAGTATACGAATCACCTGTCGGTAATCGGATATACTGCACCGCAATCTGACCTTGCACGAAGAAGAACGATAACAACCCCGGAATGGAATTGTCCATTGACGTTCGCTCAAAGTGTTCAAGGTATGCTTTCACGATAGGAAACTTCTGCACCAATTCATACTTGCTGTAATTCACATCACTCATCCCATCAACTCCCAATCAAACTCTTCAGGTGGTGTGCATAGTAATCGTTCGTATGCTTCCTTCCAAAGATGTGTATAAGATTTACAATATGAATCCTCTATGTTCAATGAACTAAGGGCCGAGGGAGAGTCGAGGTCTACTTCAAAACCCATATCTTCATCCATAGGTTCAATCTCTATGCTGACACTTTCGTATACACGTTCCCAACCGTCTTTTGTCAAGACTGATATTTTCTTGGTTTTGCATAACTCAACGTCTACCTCAAGTTCTTCTGCTAATTTCATCAACTTCTGTTTGTAACTCACCATTCAATCACCACTCTCAATTCTATTGTTGGTTTAAATATAAAATTCAATCCACATCGCCGCTGTGTCCTCACGAATGGTCAGGGATATATCAACATGACTCAACACCAAATGAGGCATGGTGAGTCAGCACTATAAGCCTACATCATTTTTTTGATGTTGCTTTAAATACTTCACAGATTCCGGCGCGTTTTTCTCTCAATCTTCACCTCGTCCTCCGATGTTAGCACATCTATGATGCGCTGCCTCAATACCTCACCTAATCCCTTGATTTGTTTGAGTGAATCCTTGTGGCACATCTCTTCGATGCTGCCACATTTTTCAAGCAAACGTTCCGCTACATCGTTACCGATGCCGGGTATCGTTAGGAGAACATCATGGCGTAAGTCGTTGCTTGCAACCCGTCGTAATGACTGTGCGCCGTGTCGTGATGCGGGCTTGTGTAACTTGTCGTGTAACTTGACAATGAATTGTGCAGCCTCGCTTGTGTTAGGTGTGAAGAAAACTTGACAATCAAAGTCACACATGATACGTGCAATCGTTCCTGTGAGTTCATTTTGAATTCTTGAATAGGTTACCTTTCTCCCATTCTTTTTCGCCATCGCTACATACTTGTCAATGGAACCGTGAACGACAATGAAGAACCGTTCATAGTTCGCATCCATGTTGTCGAGTTGCCTCCACAGATGACCGGAATGTGATGATTGGAATAGGTCTGCGATACTCTTGGCTTCGACCAATGCACCACCAAGTAAGTAATCACCTACTACGAGAGTTTTGCGAACAACGTGCATCCCCATCTTCGCAGCCTTGCGTTCTATAGATTCACAAAGTGAACCACGTTCGTTGCTATCAATAATCAAATCAGGTCGTTTACTCATCGTGATACCTCTCATGTTGTGGACAATAATCTGAATCTCTTGAACGCCACTTCTTACATCTTTCACCGTTGTGTCTGATGTGTTGACAACGACGCGCATCATCCGGTCCCTTGCTCTTACAAACAAAACAGACACCGAATCCTCGGTTTGTTGCTACCCTCGCTGACTTCCTTAATCCAAGTTTGTTGTTACAATCAACACAACGTCTACCGAAATGGATTGTCATCTAACATCACCTGACCCATCGTAATACTTGCACTTACCGAGGCAATAACCCTCGGCATAGAGAGTGGCGCAAGAAGCATGGTTGTAGCCCTTCTTGACGATGCTCGCTACCTGTTGATATGTCTTGTTCAAATCATAGTCCACCCATCCCTGCGCTGCACAAATTTCAGCAATCTGATGAATGTGCTTCTTCTTCTCTTCGTCGTTCACTGTGTGATGTGGAAAGAAGAAGCGTAGTCTATCAGCAAGGTATGATGCGAAATGCACACGCGCACGATGCGGTGGATTCCCCTCGCCCATAGCGGCCTGTGCAAGACAGGGGAGAACCTGTATGTCCGTGAGAGATACTGTGGGTATATCAACGGGCTTTATGTCAGCCATCGTCATGACAGGTGCGCTTGATACGTCGAGTGTAATAGGAGTAGAGCCGTGTTGTATGAAACCTCGATGTGGGTTTTGTCCTCGTTCCATAAAGTCGTCGTGATTCATTTTGAAAAGTTCATCACTACTTAGGGGTATCATCCACGTGCCTCTCTTTGCGTTGTATGAATTCGGAATACGTATCATACGTTTCGTATCGAAATGAATACCGGGGTCGAGGCAACGTAAATCAAACATCTTTCTCCATTGATTTACTAATTTTCTACCCACATGATTGATTCTTGAAACGGCTGACCCGTTACTCGGTGTGTGTGTCTTATCCAACTTGACCCACACGTGAAACCCACCACCACTGAACCATACGTAATGCTGAATATCTTCTTCCAAGAAATAACGATGTAGCCTTTTAACCTGCTCATGTGCCGTCGAGAAAGGAACTTCCAACCCATTGTTTTTGAAATCCTTACAATCAAAGTCCATCACAAAGTGATGGATGATTGGTGTGTTGTAATCTACACGATGATGCTTCGGTGCTTGTGTGCCACGATACCCATAGGTTGTGAAGTAAACATCTCCACTACCACTCTTGCCACGCCAATAGGATTCAAGTTCTTCCTCGCTCTTGACCATCCATCTATACCCGTGACTACCATCAATGCCTGAAACCTCAAGCACTTCACGCGGGAAATCTATGGGAACAAACGACATACATCACGCCACCTTTGCTAAATCTTGTCGTAGTTCATGATACAACTCTTCGATGTTCTCGTCGTCCACATAGCGTGGATTGATTGTGTAAGACACAGTGTTCATCACGGGTTGTAGTGGGTCACCTGCTTCTAAATCATAGAACTCATCAAGTGTTGTTTGAATCCAAGTCTTTCTTTCAAACTTCATCTTTCCGAGTCGCATGAATCGAACAGTAACATTCCACGCAGGTGTCGAACCTCGATAGGCAATTTCGTCAGCGTAAGTTTGCAGTGCCTCTTTCAATAACAGTCTAATTGTATTCATTCATCTCCCTCCGGTAGAACGTATTCTTCCCCGGTGAACCGAGGACACACATCGGTGAAGGAACACCAATCGCATTTAGACCTTATCGGCCCGCCTCTTGAAAAGAATGTAACCTCCTTCTTCGTAGGTGTTGGGAAGTCATTGTCTATGTGCGCTTGTATCAAGCGTTGCACAGACTTCAACACACTCGATGGTGTCTGCGTAGCCGCCTTCACGGGTTCGTAGTAAATTGTAGGGCCATCACCATCCTCCATACCACCGCCGGGAAATTCCCAACCCCAATGTGTGATAGGTAGATACTCGTAGTGTGCGCTGTTCTCCAACATCATACGATAGAACTGCATTTCTTTTCGCATCGAAGTTCTCTTGCTCTTGCCTTTGTATTTACCTGTCTTCAATTCCATGAGAGCGAAACCATCGCCCTCATCATTGGGGAAGATAGTATCAATGAAACCTCTCACGTGTATAGGAATACCCTCACCATCCATATCAACAGTCATCCTTGCGTGTATGTTTGCTTCCACACCTGCGGGTTTCCACCCTTTACCTTGTGTGTAACGGTAGCGATTGAATTGCCAATCAACCCACTGTCGAATCTGTTCTTCTTCTCCGAACTCATAAGGTGTGGGTGGGTTCGGCATTACATCATGCATGAGCGCACGTGCCTGTTCTATAGAGTTTGATGCCAACGCCATATCAATGGCTTCTAACTGTGAATCAACATTCGCCCAAAAGTATTCCACAGCATCGTGAACGTTGAGTCCTCGTATACCTGCCTCACCTGCATCATCACGAAGGCGAGCGAAATGCTTGAGCCAATACTGCATCTTACACCATTCAAAGGTGTTCAATGATGACTTGGTAATACGAAGAATCTCTTCATCATGGACGGCGGGATTCCAATCGTA
>TARA_R100000808_G_scaffold20899_1_pt1 | contig 12807 bp, 13 predicted proteins | sample TARA_R100000808 | Tara Oceans TARA_R100000808 (sample SAMEA2622852) | marine metagenome | biome: marine biome (ENVO:00000447); feature: marine epipelagic mixed layer (ENVO:xxxxxxxxx); material: "saline water (ENVO:00002010), including plankton (ENVO:xxxxxxxx)" | depth 140 m | reverse complement strand
GGTAGAACTTTTAAGGATGAAGATTTTTTTCAAGATAACAATTTAAGGGTAGTTGAATTAGGTTTGTCAGGCACACTACACAATGATACAGGGCATAACTTATTATTGCAAAATATATGTAATGATGTATCAGGTGATGCAGCAGTAGCTTCAGGGCATACAGGCACATCACAAAAATATGGTGCAGCAGTAACAAATGCAGCTTCATCTTTAACTGTAGTAATAAAATCATCAGACCATAGCAATCAAACATCTTTAGAGTTTGCTGGTTGTGTAGTTACTAACTTTTCGGTAAGTGCTGATGCAGGAACTGAAGGTGGTAGATATAAATGGAGTGCTACTTTACAAACAGGTAAAACTCCTGATTTAGCAGAAGCATCAACTGCTTGTGGAAATAATGTTTATGCTAACACCACAATACCTGTTTTATCTAATGGAAGTGGCATTAAAGTATTTAACACAGATGCAGTATTAAACAATTTTACTTGCACAATAGACCATCCTGCTGTATTTACAGGACTATCAACAACAGGTTATGAAGTAGTAAGTAGAGGTGCAGAATGTGCTGTAACAGTAGATACACAAGTTAAATATGATGGAAATACTAAAGGTTTTGTTAATAGTTTTGATACACAAACTGCTGCTCTATCAGGAGATATGTTTGTTATAGTTAACAATAATGCTTATGGTATAGATGTTCAAAATGGTGTTTTAACTAATGTTGCATATTCTGAAGGTGATATAATGATGTTAGATTGTTCAATTAAATCAGCTGATGATGGCACAGATGCTTTAGTATCATTTGATATTACATCATAATAACTAAAAAATAAAACAAGGAATAAACAATGGAATTTAAACTCAAAACAGGTAGAAAATTAAAATTAAAAGATGTTTCTATTGATGAACGAGATGAACTTATGGATTCGGTAAAGTGGGAAATGGATGAAAATGGAAAACCATCACAAATAACTATGATGCACTCAACTATGACTAAGTGGATCAGAATTGCTCTTGATGGAGATACATCTGACAAATTCTTATTATCACTAAGTTTCGAGGAAAAAGTAGAGATATTCTCTTTCTTACAGGGTGAGTTTATGTCTGTGGGGGAAAAGAAACCCTCCAACTCAAAATAGCAATATTAACTGATGAGTGTGGGGGGTGTCCTTACCACCATTTTCCTTATAAAGCAAAGCCACCTATAAAAATAGATGGTAAAGATAAACAAATGACATTCAATAGTTTGGATGATGTTTGGAATATTATTGATTTGCTTATAGATGAAATTAGAGAAAATGAAGGCGATTTTGATGAAGATAAATCGCTTGTTGTACAGATACCATTTTTTACTTGTCCTAATCATTTCTACACAGCAGATATAGGGCAAGATATACAGAGGTACACATATTGCAAAGACAATAATGTCCAACCATATTCAGGTAGCTATGGAGAGCAACCTGCAAGATGGGTTAAAAGGCATTTTACAATTAAAAGTGCATTTGCTAAAAAAGAAGGCATGATGATAGATAAGCAGAAAGCGAAGGCGAAAAGTGGCAAATAAAATTTCAATACAATTCGCTGCTAGAGGACATACAGGTGTTACAGCAGCAGTTAAAGCATTAAATCAACAAATAAATAAATTGGCTGTTGCTAACAGCCTATTATCAGGAACTACAAATAAACTTTCAGCAGAACAACAAATTCTAGCAACACAATTCCTTAAAACTGCTGCTGCTGCAAAAACATCATCATCATCATTTACTTTATTAAATGGAAGAATGATGAGTATTGTTACCACTACAGCACTTGTTGGTGGAGGACTTCTTAAAATAACTAGCATAGCTGGTGATGTACAAGAGCAAGTCAATAAAGCAAGAGTTGTGTTTGGTGGTTCATTTTCAGAAATGCAAAAATGGTCTGAAGAATTTGGTGATAGTGTAAATAGATCAAGGCATAAGCTATTAAATATGGCATCAGGTGTTCAGGATATTCTTGTTCCTATGGGTATGGCAAGGGGTGAAGCAGCTCAATTATCAAAAGGAATAACTGAATTAGCAGTTGATGTTGGCTCATTTAGTAATGTTGCCTCTACTGATGTTATGAGAGATTTTAATTCTGCTCTTGTAGGTAATCATGAAACTGTAAGAAAATATGGTATTGTAATATCTGAAACAAGAATGAAGCAAGTTGCCTTAGATGAAGGTATTATAGAAGCAGGGGAAACACTTACAGACCAACAAAAAATAATGGCAAGAATGTTAATTCTTCAACAAGATTCTTCAGATGCTATAGGTGATGCAACAAGAACTTCAGATTCATATTCAAATACAATGCAAGGATTAAAGGACACATTTTATGATACTGCTGTAGTTTGGGGAGAAATATTGTTGCCTGTAGTAAAAGCATTTGCACAAGTATTAACATGGGCTTTACAGCTTATGCAAAGACCATCAGTTATAGTTGCCTTTGCTATTGCTATAGGAATGTTAGCTCGTAAATTTATATTCACTAATATAGCACTTGTAACATTTAAGAAAAGAGTTATAGCTGCTGGGGTTGCAATCAAAGCCTTTAAGGCATCTTTAGGTATTATAGGTTTAGCTATGTTGGCTATAGAGGCTCTTTGGAGTTTATGGGATTCAGGTGCTGATAAAGGGCCATCTAATGTTGAACAAGCTGCAAAAAGAGCAGAAAAAAGGATGAAGCTATTTAAAGCAGAAGTTGAAGAAATGGATATCGGCACTATAACCACTAATTATAATCATGCTAAGGCTAAACTTGAAGAATATGAAAATAAATTAGCCAAAGCTGAAAAAACATTATCAGATTTTCAAAAGGGTGTAGATGATGGAACTATAACTGTCAAGGATTTTGGTGGCGACCTTAATGAAATGAATAAACATATGCGAATATTGGTTCAAGGGAATGTAATGGCAGAAGTGGCTGTAAAAAACATGACTGAAACTGTAGATATTTATGACCAAAAATTAAATGAAGCTGGATTATCTACTGAATCTATTGCAAAAAGTCAAGGAAATCTAATTACAAAACTAGTACAAGTAAAACAAGATTTAGAGCTAACAACCCATGCTTTAGAAAAAGAAGGTAATGCACTTTCTGAATCAGTTGCATCCTCAGAAATGGCAGCATGGGCTAAAGAAAAGCATGGGATGACTTTGGAAGAATTAGCTAAAAAATACCCTGTATTAATTGATGCCTATAATGATCTTAAAGAAGCAGAAGATGAATTAGCTATAGATAGTTTAACTCTTAAATATCAAGATAGAATAGCAGTAATAGAAGGAAGAACAAAAGCTGAACAAGAAATTCTTAAATTACAAAGAGAGGGTGTAGAATTAACTGAGGAAGAAATTGAAAAAATTACAAATTTAATACAAAAAGAAGAAGAATTAAAAAAAGCCAAAGGACTTTCTAAAAGAATAAGTGGTTTACAAACAGACATTACAGGATTAGAAGCTGAAATAAAAGACCCTACAAAAGAAGATAAAAGGGAAAGTGCAACAACTTTAGAAGAATTAAAAAAAGCATCAGCAGATATGGTGGCTGAGTTTGCTAAAAGACATCAAACATTCCTTGATATGGAGAAAGCACATAAGGATAAATTAGCAAGTTTAAAAGATGGTGAAGTTTGGGTAGGTGAAGCTGAAAGTATGGCTGAAATGCTTGAATATAAGAAAACATTATTAGAAGAAGAACTTGATTTTGTGAAAGATAATGAAGCAAAAAAAGAAGAAATAAAACAAGATGCCTTTGATAAAGACCAAGAACGAGAAGCTAAAAAAGCAGAATTAAAACAACTAGCTATGGATATGGCTTTTGAAACAGCCTCTGCTGTAACAGGTCATTTACAATCTGAACTAGATTCTCAATTAAAAAGTGAAATGGATCAACTGAAAAACTCACTTGCATATCAGAAAGCCTCCGATAAACAAAAAGAGGCAATGGAAAAGCAGGTTAAAGAGAAATATCAAAAAAGGCAGACAGCAATATTTAGATTAGAACAGGCACAACGATTAGCAAGTGTGGTAATGAGTACAGCAGATGCTATTATGAAAGTTCAAGAACAATGGGGTTGGCCAGCAGGTATTCCATTAGCTGGGCTTATGGCAGCTATGGGTGCAACACAAGCAGGTGTTATTATGGCACAAAAGCCACCTAAGCTAGCAAAAGGTGGTTTTATTGGTGGAAAGTTACATTCTCAAGGTGGCACTATGATAGAAGCTGAAAGAGGAGAGTTTGTTATGAGCAGAAGTGCTACTGAATCTATTGGATTAGAAACACTCAACCAAATGAATAGAACAGGAAATGCTGGTGGTAGTGTAGTAGTATCTGTTCAAGGTAATGTGATGACACAAGATTTTGTTGAAGGCGAACTTGCAGAATCAATTAAAGAAGCTGTCCGAAGGGGTAGTGATTTTGGGGTTAGTTAATGGCAAATATATCTGATAGACTTAAAGCATCTATAGGAGATGGAATAGTAACATCATTATTTCCTGTTGTAAGATTTTTTAGAGATGTAGGAATAGGAGATAGCATTAATAATGTTGAATACAATAAAACATTTAATGTTAGTATAAAAGATGTAAATTTAGAAGCACATCAGGATCAGCCATATCATAGAATACATTTTTTACCTTTATTAACAAAAGCACCAACAATCACATCTAAAGCAGATTTAATCAATAATAAATATACTATATCAAGTGTTACTTTATCTATATCTAACACAAAACATGATGGTATTGTTTTTTCTGATATTGTTGATAAATACTTAAATGCTGTATGTAAAATATATTTTTGTGCTTCAGGACTTAATCATATAGACCAATGTTATTTAGCATATTCAGGAACAATAGTCAGATACAAACAAAGTCAAACAACATTAGATTTAACAATAGAAGATTTAACAAATCAGGTTTTAGAAAATTTAGTTCCTACAAATTTAATACCTGAAAATCAAGGTTACAGAGAAGATAAGGTTGGTGATCCATTTCCTATGGTTTATGGTTATGTAAGTAAATCTCCAACACTTTTTAGAACAGGTGCAAGTGGTAATTCAGAAGAAGATGAAAGTTTAAATTCAAATTGTTTAATATATGAAAAAGCAGGTGTGGATATGTATAAATATGGAGTTAGTCCATCAGGAAATTTTCAAGGAAAATTTAGTGCTGCCGATTCTTTAGGTGATAATCATAGATTGCTTTATGAAGGATATATAGGAAGTAGGCCATACTTATACCTTTATGAAGATAATTATGTAGGGATAAATAGATACCTCCCTTCAACATGGAGTTATGATGGTGTAACTTCTAGTGATTTAGGTTCTTCTGCTTTATATGACAACGACAGAACAAATGATCAACCAAAATTAATATTAAATCTTTCAGGTATTGCACAAACACTTGACCAACCTAATTTAGTTATTCCAAGTAGAATATATAGGCCTATAAAAAGGGCTACATTTGTAGCTAAACACGATACAGATCAAGGTTCTGATCCTGATTCAGAAAACAATATGTTTGGTTTTACTTATAAAGATGATAGTATATGGAATCCAAGAGATGAATTTTTGTCAGGAGCATCAGGAAAATCTAATGCTGATAGCCCAGCAAAAGATGAATATCTTGCTAATTGGGATGGTGGCGACCAAACTTGGTGGCAACCAACAGAAACAAATGAAAAAGGTTGGGGAGAATTAGGTGGTGGCGACCATACTATAACATCTTTTGAAGATGAAAATTGGCCTGAAGGTAGCAGAGAATTTCCTGTAGAGTGGATTCAAAATGACGATTTGAACACAGGAATACATTTTACAGCCCAAAATAGTGATGGTAGCCACAAAGGTGGAGGATGTTTTGCTTTTTTAGAATTTGATTCTATAGCTGGGTTTGATTGTTCAACAAAGTTTTTAGCAGATACAAGATATACTTGTCCTGAAGGATTACAAGATTATGATGGGCATAATGCACTTTCTTTAGATCATTTTGCTTTTTGGGGTGGCAATTATCTCACTTCAGTAAATTGGGGTAATTGGGATGGTAGCCTTGATGAATTGTATTCTACAACTTCTGAACACCATATTCCTTGTGATGCCACAAAAGTCAACGATATCGGTATTGATACAGGAAATGGTACAGCTAAATCAATAACAGCAACAAATTTTGGTGAAATAACTTCTATGCCAACTACAGATAGTTCAAATGGTGTTGCTTGTGGTGCAAGAGAAATTAATCAATATGGTAGTGGACAAGGTGGTGCAACATCTAGTGTTATTTGTGATTTATTTAACTTGTATGTTATGCAAGATTTCTTAATTGATGAAGTATCAAAAAAAGATTACTATGTAGATACTTGGGGTAGACAAATTTTACAAGATCCTACACACCCATCATTGATTGGTAATGTTACTTTTCATATAATTTCAGGCAAACTTATTATGAAATTATTTCAATCGTATGCTTGGATGCCTGATGACCCTAGATATGATTCTAATAAAGTTTGGACAGATGAAGAATATCACCAAAAAATAGTAAATGAATTTAAAAGTATTCTTTGGGCTTATGGGGTTGAATATGGGGATATTAATCCTAATAATGGACTGCCATACCAATATCCTACTGATAATGGTGAAGTAGATGGTAATATTATAACTAATTTGAAGAACAATGATTTTTACCCTGAAGTAAATGCAGAAATTTGGTTGCCTGATGGAGGTGGTCAATGGGATGCTGGTAGTGAAAGTTGGGCAGGATATTACACTTTTGTTAAAGCAGAGTGGGAATATATAGGTGGTGGGAATAATAACCCATTATTTTCTCCTTATTTATATGTTGAAATAATGGATTGGAATGATTATCTAATTCAGTTAGGTCTAGGGATGTTACCTAATACCAACGATCAGATTTGGAACCTTCCTGGAGCTATTCAAGCAACATTAATTCCTCAAGTAAGCCAACTTGTTGCAAACAATAGTAAGCCACATAGACAATTTATTGATATGCTAACTGAAGAACTTAATTTAAGTTCTAATATTGTTTCTAATACTAATATGTCTTATGTAGATGATTTTTTATATAATTTTGATTATTCATTCACAATAGATGAACAGATTGAGGCAAAAAAAATAACAGAAGATTTATTTAAATATTCACCACTAATTGCTTCTTATGATAATACAGGTAAATTTAAATTTTTAAATATACCAGCTATAGTTAATAGTAGCACACCTATTACCTATATAAAAAATAATGAAGTGGTTAAATATAATTTTGAGCTTACTAAATTAGAGCAGGTTTACAATCAAGTGAATGTACATTATAGAAAAGATTATGCAGAAAATCAACTTACAAAATCAACAGGATATTCTATAGCAAATACAGATGGTTATGATTTTGAAACTTTAGATGATGTTTCATCAGAAATTAATACCAATACTGAATTGATGTATAATATAGATTATTATAACATGAAAAATGAAGAAACAAAATTTGATTTTCAAACTGAGTATGTTACATGGGAACATACTGCAAGAGAATTACAAAAAAGAATATTGCTTTGGCATTGTAACCAACATTTAATAGTAAAACTTACATTACCTCTATCATATTTACATTTAGAAGTGGGTGATATAGTTAGTTTTGATAAATTATTAGATAATAAAAAAGCATTTGGTTATGACTATACTAAACATACTAATAAAAATGGGCAATTAATATATCCTGCATTTTTTATAACAAAAATAACAAGAAGTGTAACAAATATAAAATTAGAAATAGAACAACTACATAGAGGGCAATATGGATTCCCTAGTGGGTGGGAAGAATTTGAAGGGTTTGAAGATGATGGCAGTATTGATGATGGTGCAGGAAATGATTTAAATGATGATTGGCATATACCACAATCTGAAAAATTTGACAATATTACAGATGAATATTTTGAATCTCCAATAGATGATAAAGATATAGAATATTTAACAATAAAATTTACTACAGATAATGATTTAACAAATCAACAATTTGTGAATTTAGATGTAAATACAAATACTGAAAAAGATTGGCAATATGATATTTGGGTTGATAATATTAACCAAGATTTTACCATAGAAGATGAATTAGGTAATATTGTTGAATATAGTGCAGGACAATATGGTGAAATGGAAATACCAGCAAGTAGGTTGTTACACCATAAATTAAGCAGAAATTCTGATTCAACAAATAGAACTAATACAAGTGGAAATATAATGATTTCTAAAAAGTTTGATTTTAAGCATACGATTAATACTACAGACGATTCTCCTATTAAGGTTGATTATAAAATAAAAGTATATATACCTTCAAATTCAGAAAATCCTATTGAAGGTGATGCTGTGATTGATGAGAATATTACTACTAATATTATGCTACAAAAAATAGAATTATTTTATCAAAAATCAACTTTATTAGAAGGTAATCAAGATGAAGAAGAAGACCAATCTTTGTTTGAGATGATGGATTTAAACAATGATGGTATTGTTAATGTTCAAGATATAATGATTCTCATTCAAATTATATTAGGTATGCAAGATCCACCTGATGGACAAACAATAGACTTTAATGGTGATGGTATAACAAATATTTCTGAGATATTAATTATGGTTAATCAAGTGATGGGAGATTAATATGGGTATAATTGCAATAAATAGAAATAAAGCTCACCAAGAAAAAACTAAAAAATCATCCTATGAAGGCTCTACTATTAGCTTAACTATTGAAGATGGAGAATGTTCAGTAGATTCAACAATAGAGATAGCTGGAATAGAAATACATTTAAGTGGTGGTGCAAACATCAGTCCTAGTATGCCTGAAGGTTGGGTTTTTGAAGGTTATAAAAATAAGTTACTATCTTTTTCAACTAATCTACAGACAATAAATAATAGGGTTATTTTTAGATACGAAGGACACCTTGAAATAAGTAAAGCATACTTTTTTGATAGAGATGGACAACCTATTCCATACAAGATTGTTTTTAGTAAAACAAAAATGATAGACCAAGAGTGGACATTTGATACTGAAGATGTAAAATGGAGGGAACATGGCACTCAACCAAAAAGAACAAAATCAGGCATAAGTTACCGAAAGCAAAAAGGCAACCCATTAAACGATTTGCCTGAGTATCAAGAATTAAAAAGACAAATTAGAAATAAAATTACGAGAGGTGGTTACTAATGGGCAAAATGGTAGGAGTACCAAGATTCTATATTGATATACCAAGTTTTTTATATAATGTGGGGTATTCAAGGTTCTATGACACATCAAATTTCGGTGGGTACAAACTATTAAACATGAATCCAGCAGAACAAAAATTATCAAAAGTAGATAATGACTATTTAACAACAAATGGCTGGTTTACAATAAATAAGTTCGGAAAAGAGCAATTTCATAGAACATCTTATCCTATAAATTTTATGGCAATATTAAACCACAATTTTGCTTATTTAACTGCAAACAAAGAAACAGCACTTGAATTTGGTAGTCAGTTTCAGCCCGGATCTAGCCCTGTAACTATATGGGCTAAAAGGCAAAGAGCTTCGCAAAACGATCCTGCTAATGAAATAGGTTTTGAAAACACACATAATATATTAAATGCTTTTCCAACAAATGAGGCAGGAGGTGATGCTGCAAGTATAAGCCCTGAATGGAATGGTACAAGCATATTTGAATTTGATGAAATTGATGGTGTTTGGAGTGCTTTTGGAATAGGTTTAAGTAAAGGATCAAGTCAAGAAGATGGTCTTTGGTATAATGGGTTAGAAGGTGATTTAACATATTTTACAGAAGGATTTGAAAACGATTTCGGACAAGGTTTAGGGTGTGGTAGTATTGTAGTTGGAAGATATTATGATTGTCCAAGTTCCCCTGATTTAAGTTTGTCTATGGAAAGAAACTTTGATGGTATTAAAACTACAAAAACATTAGGTGGAAAAAATCTAACCAACATTTATTATGATAGCCCAACAGAATGGACTATGAATGGTGTTAGGGGTTATCCTGATGAAGGTGAAGCTGATCCATCAGTAGGATTTGATAAAAATGTATTTCAATATCCACAATTTGAATTAGATTATCCTTCAGGTTCATCAGCTACATCACAAAATGGCGAATATGATGAAAGGGGTGCAGGTTACTATAAACATAGAGCCAAAAGTGGTTTAGGCAGAAAAGGTTTAAGAACTTGGGATTTAACATTTAGCTACATAAGTGATGATGATGCTTTTATGGCTTTTGAAGCTAGTGCAGCACCTTTCTATATTAATGCAACTCATTCATCTGTAACACAAGGTAGGTTATCAGATGGTGAAATTCCTACAGACAATGGAAGAAAAGTATCAAGCTATGGATCTGCTGATGAAGGAAAAACAAACCCAATGTTAGCAGATAATAGTTTTAATTTTGTGGTAAATTGTACTTTAGGTGGAACTTTGCCCTTCATCTTCCAGCCTGATAATACCAATAATAATCCTGATCAGTTTGCTATATGTAAATTTAAAGATGGTAGCTATAAAGTTGAACAAATAGCTTACAATGCTTATCGTGTAAAACTTACGATTGAGGAGGTTGCTTAGGATCAGGTAAAACAATGCCCATTTCGGTAACTGCCCACCTGATAATGTGATCTATATATTCGCCAAATTCTTCAACAGATAAATGTTTGGTAGATTCAATTTCATACTTTTGTTTAAGGACTTCATGCATCTCATGTTCAGTATAGCCAAGTTCTTTGCCTAGTTGCCTTACTATCACCCTATAATAAGCATTTGCTTGAGGGCTTCGCACCTTTTTAGCTAACTTTATTTCTAAAGTAACATAACCTTCAAGATTGTATAAATATTGCTTAAATCCTAGCCTATCATCTAAGGTTAATTTACCATTATTTATCTTGCCTGTGAATTTCATAGGTTTATCTCATAAAATAATTGCTTATTGTCATCATAATAACCTGTTTTAGATACATCAATTTTTTCTAATAATTTAATAGATGACAAAATGTGTTGCTTTTGTTTGCCACAATCATAAAAGTAAAAGTATAAATCCATTATATCATTCCAAAAATTGTAACTCTTTAAGTCATTTTCTTTAATCTTTAAAACACCCTTAAAACCTTTAGATTCTAAAAAAAATGCTTTTGATGTAACACAAACATAATCAGGTATGCTTCTTATCGTTTTAGGCACTTTTACAAACTTATCTTTAGGTATATTATGATTATCAAACCCATATTTGTGCCAACATACATTTTTAGAATCTAAATATTCTTCGCATTTTTGTTCTGCTAAATTAGAACTTCTTTTTATTCTTTCTTTAAATGGTTGTTTATAATCTACCATAGTTACCTTTCTATTGTGTAATTGATTTATCTTTCCTTTTTAAAAAGTGTCCAAGTAGCTGGGCCATAATCCCCTGCTGTTAATATCTCTCTACATAGTTCAGATGGAACAATACTTCTTAAATAATTACCCTTTAATCCCTGTGTTCCTGTTTGACTTCCTCTTGGTGCTACTGCATGATCACAATTAGGATTTCCATTTTTACATTCTTTTCTTGGTATCCAATTAAAATCATTAGTCCATATATCTGTAGGTTTTGCTCTTTTTATAGTTTCTTCAGGAGAAAAATATTGACAATACCATATTGTTCTTCTGTATGTAGTCCAGCCCATAACAGGCAATTTTCTTAATTTCCCTCTTGGGTTTTCTATATAATATTTTAAATAAGGATTTTTGTTTAAAAAATATCTTATAATTGAATTGCTTTTTTCTACAATATCTACACCTAATATAGCTTCTTTTGTTTTGGGTGTATGGTCTTTATTCCAATGATGCCCAATAGATGCAACACTAAAATAAGTGCAAGGAGGACTTGCCCATATAATATCAGGAACACCAAACTCTTTTTCTATATCTGTTGCATTGACATCTAATATATCTTTAACCAAATCTATTTTATCAAATGCTTTAAAATCTGTAGTATAGGTTTCGTGTCCTAATTGTTCAGCAACCTTTGAAAAACTCCTAGATCCTGCAAATAATTCCAATACCTTCATGATGTAAAATACTTTCTTAATAAATTAAATGCTTCTTTATATAAGTTGATTGAGTATTTGTTTTCAAATTGAAAATTACCTATATCGTGTCTTTCTCGGTGATGTTGCCTACAAAGGTTTATACAACTCCAATCCTTATGATTATTTTTGTTTGCTCCACCCATTTGTAAATGTTCTAAATGGTCAGGATCAACAGGGCTTTTGCCACATATAAGGCAAAAATGTGATTTTACATACTTAATATAGTCTTTAGTGTTTACCACAAACCCAGCCAATCCAACACATAATAAACTATAAGATACCAAATCAATGCAGTACCAATAAAGATACCTAAATAAATAAATACATTAGTCCAATTCATTTCTTGTTCCTTTTCAAGTATTTTTTTCTAATTTCTTTTATTTTATCTGTTACAGTTAAATGTGAATATATAAAATCTCTTTCTTCTTCACTTCTTATTGGTTTGCTATTAATAAAATCTATAAATTCTGTAACTCTACCCATTTCTTCTTTCCCTTCTTATTGTAATAGTGTCATCTTGAATGTTAGGTATAAGTATAATATTATCACTTATTTTCCATTTCATTATATCATTCCAAACTTCAGGTGGAAGATTGGTACAATGTGGATTACTGCGAAGTATTGATTTAGATTCTTTTTCTTTCCTAGATTTCATGTGTTCTCCTATTAATTAATCTCTTTTTC
>TARA_R100000808_G_scaffold18772_1_pt1 | contig 12818 bp, 20 predicted proteins | sample TARA_R100000808 | Tara Oceans TARA_R100000808 (sample SAMEA2622852) | marine metagenome | biome: marine biome (ENVO:00000447); feature: marine epipelagic mixed layer (ENVO:xxxxxxxxx); material: "saline water (ENVO:00002010), including plankton (ENVO:xxxxxxxx)" | depth 140 m | reverse complement strand
ACCTCGCCGTGCCCGGTGACGCCCTGCTCCTGGAAACGCTTGTGCAAGTCGGCACCGCGGTCCCACCAGGCGAGGGACTTCGCCAGGTCTTCCACGAACACCGCGTCCAGGCCCAGTGCCTTGCCGACATCGCGCACGGCACTGCGCGCGCGGTAGGTGATGACGGTAGCGGCGAGTGCCGCGCGGCGGCGGCCGTACTTGCTGTAGATGTACTGGATCACCTCCTCGCGGCGCTCGTGCTCGAAGTCCACATCAATATCCGGCGGTTCATCCCGTTCGCGGGAAATGAAGCGCTCAAAGAGCAGGGATACCGCCTCCGGTGACACCTCGGTAATGAACAGGCAGTAACACACCACCGAGTTGGCCGCCGAACCGCGCCCCTGGCACAGAATGTTTCGCTCGCGGGCAAAACGCACAATGTCGTACACCGTGAGGAAGTAGTATTCATAGGAGAGTTCATCAATGAGCTGCAGTTCATGTTCAATGCGGCGCTGTATGTCGGCGGGCACACCGGCGGGCCAGCGCACTGCACAACCTTCGTCCACCAGCTGGCGCAGATAGCTGCCTGCGCTCTGCCCGCGCGGCACCACTTCCTCCGGGTATTCATAGCGCAGCTCGTCCAGGCTGAACTGACAGCGGGCGGCGATATCCAGCGTGGCGGCCAGCAGGGCAGGCGGGTACAGTTGCGCCAGCTGCGGCGGGCGCCGCAGGTGCTGCTGGCTGTTGGCCAGCCGCCGGCGCCCCAGTTGTGCCACGCTGGTGTTGTGGTGCAGCGCCGTGAATACATCGTGTAGCGGCTTGCGTGACGCCACGTGCATTTGCACCGCGCCACAGGCCACCATGGGCAGGTTCAGTGTTTGTGCCAGAGTATGCAGGCGGCCATAGCGGGCGACTTCATCGTTGCCCAGCAAGTGGGTTAACCCGAGCCAGATGCGACCCCGGCACAGCCGCGCCAGCTGCTGCCCGTAACCGAGCTCGGCGGTAGCGGGGTTGATGCTTGCGTCGCCGGAAGGCTCAGCACCTGCAGGCTTCCAGATGATCAGGCAGCGCTTGAGATGGAAAATAACATCCCGCAGTGCCACCCGGTACTCACCCTTCGGGCTGCGCCGTCGCGCCAGGCTGATCAGACCGGACAGCTCGCTATAAGCCGCACGGGAAGGCGCCAGCGCTACCAACTGCACCCCCTCTACCAGGTTCAGTTCGCTACCGATAATGAGCTGAATGCCGGCCTGCCTGGCGGCGACGTGAGCCTTCACTACACCGGCGAGCGAGCATTCATCAGTGATGGCTATCGCCTGGTACCCCAGCTCTGCCGCGCGCTCAACCAGTTCCTGCGGGTGCGATGCGCCGCGCAGGAAGCTGTAGCAGGTGAGGGTATGGAGCTCGGCGTAGGGCATGGGTTACGGGCCATCCAGTATATTCAGCGCGATATGCTGTGTTGAAGGTGAGCACGACCTTTCGTTGACCAGCGCGCTGAGGAATTGACTGATATGAGCGTCTGACAAACTGGCAGGGTGCTGCTTGCCGTGGAACAGGATGTAGAGCCTGATCCAGTGGATGTAGGTCTTCTCGGTCTTCCATGCATAACCCGCATCCCGCATGTGACGGCGGACTTGGTCCAGTAGCTTGGGCGGGTTGGCAGAGATGGCTGGTCTGATGTCATCCATGGGCATTGCGGCCTAAAAACTGTATGTATATACAGTATTTGGATGGGGGCGGATTGCAAGGGGCTTTTCACCGGAAGGACGTGAGGTGGGTGAGGAGGGGTATGTAAGGCTTTGAATATACTGCAATATTTTCTGATCTGCATGGACAGATTTGATGGCTTGCTAACTTCCACGTAGTCCGGCTAACAGGCGAGCCCAGTGGGCCAAGTGTGCCAACTTGTTGATTCCGTGAGGAACCTCACTGCCGGCGCCGCATGGCGTGCTGGAGTTAGCAAGCGTGGTGTTATACGGTCTGGTCTTTCTAATAAGCTGTTATGTTTACTTGGAAAACTCACAGAGCTACCATAGCTTGTGAGTCTTAGTTGACGTGGTAGGGCATATGTCAAATGCTGCGAATATTCTTATAGATCAGGCACTTGAACTTCCCGCGCTGGAGCGGGCAGCGGTTGCGGAGCAGATCCTTTTGAGCCTGGATAAGCCTGATGCTGAGCTTGATGCTATTTGGGCGTCAGAAGCCGAATCTAGGTTGTCTGCCTATAAAAGCGGCCGAGAGCCCGCCATCGCCCTCTCTGACGCCTTTAAGACATCCTGAAGTGGAGATAAAACTTCTCAAGCTCGCCCAGGTCGAGTTTGAAGAAGCGATGACCCACTACGAGTCAGAACAAATCGGTCTCGGAGACAGGTTTCGTAGTGAGGTGCTCCGTTCTATTTCTCGTATACAGCAGTTTCCGGTCGCTTACCAACTGTTCAGTCCAGGGACACGGCGCTGTCTAATTGCCAAGTTCCCGTAGGGTATTATTTATCATTATAGTCTGGAGCAAGATGAAATTGTCATCGTGGCAATTGCTCATCTTCACCGTCGCCCTGACTATTGGGTGTCCACTTTATCGAAGGAACTCTCCCGCTAAAGCGTCGGCTGATTGAAGCGTTAGGGGCTCCTACCGTCACAAGACCCACGCCTTGCCAAAGACGCCCTAGTGGTATATTTTCTATACCATTATGAAATTCCAATTCGACCAAAGGAAAAGTGCCTCCAATCTCAAAAAGCATGGGATTGATTTTGAGCAGGCTCAGTCTCTTTGGGATGACCCGGACTTGGTGGAACTGGCAGCGAGGTCTGACGATGAGGCGAGGTCAATCGTGATTGCTCGCTTCAACCGCCAGTACTGGTCAGCCGTATTTACATATCGAGATGACGAGATTCGACTGATTTCGGTTAGACGATCTCGGAAAGCAGAGGTAGAGCTTTATGAAAGCTAGAGATTTCGACAAAAAATTTGACCAGGGAAAGGAAGACATAATTGATGATCTGGATCTTTCCAGTCTCAGGCGGTCGAATCAAACACCGCGACGAGTTAACGTGGATTTTCCCGAATGGATGATTACCTCTCTAGACAAAGAGGCGGCAAGACTGGGGGTTACTCGACAATCCATTATCAAAGTCTGGCTGGCAGAACGCCTTGAACACGCCCCTAACAAGTAAAGGCTGCGGACGGTTTCACCGCCACAGCTTTAGGCGTTTTGTGTTTCGGCATACAAAGGAGTTTAAATGCACGCAGTAATATTTAGAGCAAAGCCCGGAACCCGAGATGATGGGTACGGAAAAACTGTTGCCAGAATGAGGGGGCTGGCATTCGATAAGTACGGTTGCTTAGATTTTGTCGCTGTCACAGAGGGCGATCAGGAAATTGCTATATCTTACTGGGAAAATGAAGAGGCAATTCGAGAATGGAAAAGTGATTCTGAACATTCTTTAGCTCAAGAAACTGGTCGTTCCAAGTGGTATGAATCCTATATTGTTCAGGTTGTTGAAATAAAGCGCGAGTATAAATACAACACATAACAAGCGCTTTAAACGGAACAAAAATAGTTGGTTAGGTTCCGCTTCGCTCCACATTATAACCAACAATTTTGTCCGCTTAAGCGGGCGTTATGCGTCACGCAATATCGATTAACCAAATAGACTGAGAGATATACATGACAACTTTTAGGCTGCTTCTTATTGTGATCCTGATATCTCTTTCCGGCTATACCGCTGTTGTAGTCGCTAGCCATGGGCTGAACTTACTTCCCGTCTTTTTTGGAGATATGGCCAAGATGGCATGGCCTGGTCAGTTCAATTTTGACTTCATGTGCTTCTTGCTACTGTCAGCGACTTGGGTGATGTGGCGCAATGAGTTTTCCCCACTAGGAATGGTCCTGGGTATCCTGGCATTTTTTGGCGGCGCACTATTTCTTAGCATCTATCTGCTTGTGCTGACATTTCAAGATTCACAAAGCATTCAGAGAATTCTTATCGGTGATAGGTCATGATGCATAACAAGGCAAAGCAGTGGGCGGCTGACGCCGCCGGACTCGCTAACGCTCGCCGCTGTTTGCAGCGTTATGCGCCCGCTCAGTAGTGATATCGAAGTTGTGCGATAAGAAGGGAATTGTCTTGGACCTTATATACGATTCGATGCTCATCGTTGATCCGCCTGGACCAGTAGCCGGAGAGTGCATGCTTCAATGGTTCAGGCTTTCCAATTCCTTCGAAGGGTTCCCGGGTAATATCTTTGATGAGTGCGTTGATCCGCTTAACAAGTTTCTTGTCGGTCCTCTGCCAATATAGGTAGTCCTCCCATGCTTTCTCAGCAAATATTAACCTCACTCGATAAGTTCCTTCTCAAATCCCTCGCCTGCTTCCAACTCTGCCATCGACTCAATGAGCCTTCGTGTGTTCTTGGGGCTTCTGAGAAGGTAGGCAGTTTCTTCAAGCGCTTGGTAGTCTTCCATAGACATCATTACAACGGCACCTTCCCCTTTGCGTGTTATCGCAATGGGCGCATGATCGTTGCAGACTTGCTCCATTTTTTTGGCAAGGTTGCTGCGGGCAGCGGTATAACTTATGCTTTCCATGATTTTAACCTGTACATGTACGTAAATATGTACGCATTCTAACAGCGCATAACAAGTAAGGCAACCGGGCGGCTGCGCCGCCGGTTCCTTTGGCGTGAATAATCAATAACAGTCCATTGAAATGAACAATTATCGAGTAACTAATGCTTGAATTTCTTAAAGATCTGATAAAGGAAGGCATTGGCGCGATCGTAAAATTCGTGATTGCTTTCGGTGTAGGCACTGGGGCTGGCGCAGTTATTTGCTGGTACTACGGCATTCCCTTAGGATTTTCTGTTATTGGGGGTATTCTCGTACTTGGGGTTGCGCTTGCATTAATGTCGGAATCAGGTTTTCTTTCTTAAAGGCTTCAAGTATCCGTTTATCAAAAACGCGTTTTTAAGCATCATATGCTATAAAAAAACCGGTACCAGAAACCATGGTGAAGGCGAAAAAAATAACAAGTAGGTCAAGCCATTCGCATGCGGCTCACTGGGACGTTCAGCACTCCGCGCCTGCACGGGCATGGCTTCGCCAGTTTTCTCGGAGCAAACGCTCCGTGCTGAACGCCGCCTACCTTGACGTCAGCTTGCGGCTAGTTACGATGGACATGAGTTGATAATTATGATTCTTAGAGGTGTTGTACTCGCTTGCATTTTACCTTTGGCCGGGTGTTCATCGGCGATATCTAGCTATATTGCTAGTCAACAAAGCTTTGGTTACGAACAGATTGCAAGTCGAGAAACATTGCGCGAACAAGGATTCTATGAATCTGAGTTTTGTTCCAAGAAAACGGAATTGTGTATCAGTTATTTGACGGCAAAGCCATTGTTCGACAAGCAAAAGTTGAGCTATCGCGTTGAGCTTCAAGTAAATGGCCAGAATGAAATCAATGAGCTGGAAATCCAGAGAGAGTCTACAAACATCTACTCTGGTTTAGTTGTTTTGATACATGGATTTCGGGCATCTAAAGAATACATGGTGAATTCCGCGTTATATTTCAGGTTTCTTGGTTTTGATGTTTTGCTGCCCGATCTTCTTGGTCACGGAGATTCTTCTCCAGGAATACGATTTGGTGTAGAGGATAGCAAAATTATAAACGAGCTAATCGAGAAACTGGATCATCCGAAAAAAAATGTTCTTATTGTTGGTAACTCATTAGGTGCAGTTGCTGCAACCTTATTGATTGACATGAGAAGAGATATAGGTGGGATAGTGCTTCAAGCCCCAATGGTTAGATTTGATCAGGCAGCAGTGAATTATATAGATGCTTACTCTCCCTTCTTGTCCACTTTGATCCCTAGAGCTTCAATACAAGAGGGTGCTGGTAAAGCGTTGAAAGACGCAGGTGTAAAATTGGAGCAAACAGATATAATTCCGTTGCTCGTTAGAAACAAAATACCAACACTTATTCTAGTTTCGAGTAATGATCCGGTCGCTCCGCCGGAAAGCTATAAGGACATATCTAACGAGTATATTTCAGTGGCTGAGGTTTCGGAAAGAAGCCATCCATCCATGGCTGTCATTACCCAACAAGATGATGAGATAGTTCAGGGTTGGCTGGTCGGTGGAGCTAACGAAGCGCTACAGTGGGACGGCTCACCTCGCTTGCCTTGATCGGTGGGTTACTTTTACTGCCCGCTCAAATTAGGAGGTTTCGTCTCCAGTTTCGGCCTCGGGGTGAAAGGCGAACGCAATATTTCTTGATGAGCCGCCACGACACACCTGAATCAACCATAGTAGAGTTCTTGGTGGCCGAAAACAGTCGTTAGCGTTGCCGGTTATGCTGCAGAACAAGGCATTACAGCGGGCATATGGCCCAGGCGATTCTTTTCTGCTGCAAAGTCCCGTGTGCCTCAAACGCCGCTGAACTTCGCGTTATGCGTCTAAATTACGCTAAGATATACCGGCGATAGGGAAAGTAGTGCTAAACGCTCAGTTCTGACTAGAAGGAACCACCATTTTGAATAAGTATGCACCAGCGCTCTGGATACTAGGCGGTGTTTTGCTCATGTTACCGAGCATCCTTGGTAACGATAGAACCGAGCTGATTCCCATAGGAATAGTGTTTATGGTTATCGGTATTGCATCAAAAAAGAAGAATGCAGAATCGAGTGACTCCAAGATCCAGTGATAAACATTTAGGCGCGCGGGATCTATATTAACGAAACATAACAAGGCCATGCACATTCGTGCAATGCAAAAAACGCATTGCGCTGGACGGCCTGCACTACGTTCCGGCCGCCTGTGTTGGCAGCGTTATGCTTCAACATCCAACAGCAGCGTGGGGCCAAACCATTGAATAGTTCCTGGCGAATTACTAGCACCTTTATCCTGTTTGTGGTCTGCCTGTATCCGTTGGGCGTGTGGCTACTGCTGAGGTTTCAGAGCGCAAGTCCATTGATGCTTACCGTTGGGTTGGCAGCTGTTGGAGCCTGTCTCGTTTGCGGTCGTCAACTCAGCTCCCTTGGTTGGGGTTGGGGCGATTGGAAGTATCAGTATCAAAGCTACCTGATTCCTCTTGCTTATGCGGCGATTGCCTACGTTGGCATTTGGGGCTTTTCGCTCGGTAGTTGGTATGACAGCGGCGCTGTCGAGCAGATACGAAGTGGCTACATGCTGGATTCCTGGTCAGATGAATCCATCATTGCATTGCGGTTTGTTCTTACCGCGACTGTGAGCTTCGTACTACTTTTGCCAGGTGTCCTCGGTGAAGAGGTGGGTTGGCGCGGGCTCTTGGTGCCTGCGCTATCCAAGAATCTCAGCTTCTCTCAAGTGGCAATTCTTAGCGGTATACTCTGGTCAATGTTTCATTGGCCACTCATGCTTTTGGGGTTCTATGGTAATTCCGGAACCCCACTGCTGTTCCAGCTCGTAATATTTACGGTCTGCCTTACATCAATGTCCGTTGTAATGGCGTACTTTCGCTACAAAACAAACAGTCTGTGGCCGGCAGTAACGTTTCACATGAGCCACAACGTATTTCTTCAGAAGTTCTTTACACCCTTGACGGAGGCGGATGAATCCACGGAGTGGTTTGCAGATGAATTCGGCGTGGCCGTACCAATAGTGGCAACCGTTTTTGGTCTTTATTATTGGCGCAAGGGTGTTCGGGAGTTCGGTCGTGTTGAAACATAAAAAATCGTTGCAGCGGACGTTTGAGCTTCATCCGCTAGAACGGACACCTCAATTCAACGAGGAGTCTGTTAATACAAAGGTGCACACAGCCAAGAAGGTCGTGGCGGTATCGCAATGAGTTCAAGGTTAAGGCGGTAGAGTTGGGGCCGAAAACCTCTGTATCTATTCACTATCTGAATTAGGGGAAAGTCATGATTGAGGGAAGCTGCCTCTGCGGAAAGATTAGGTACCAGGTCGAAATCTATCCAGACAAGATACTTAACTGTCATTGCAAGTTCTGTCGAAAAGCTCATGGTGCGGATTATGCGACCATGGCAGTAGCGGACGCCTCAACCTTGATGCTCTTCGATCAACATGCGTATCTGAAAGAGCATCAGAGTGGGGCCGGTGGCTACCGGGCATTTTGCTCTGAGTGCGGAACGAGGTTGATGAACTACTCCCCAGATAAAAAGAGTTTTTTCTGTGTTTCGTTGTCAACTATTGATACACCTCCGGATTTAAAGCCGTCTGCCCATATTAATGTAGAATCGAAGGCCGCTTGGTGCGAACCGAGTAGAGGTATTCCCCAGTTTAGCGCCTTTCCAGAGAGCCTATGAAATGTACAACAAGGCCATGCAGCGCGACGTAAAAAGCTCCGCTTCGCTCCAGTTTTTTTAGCGCCGACTGGCAGCCTTATGCGCCCGCTCAGTATTGATGCCGAAGTTGTGCGATATGAAGGGAATTGTCGTGGACCTTGTATACGATTCGCTGCACATCGTTAATTCGCCCTGACCAGTAGCCGGCAAGAGCATGCTTTAATGCTTCAGGCATTTCCATGCTCTTCGGTATCCCCTTTCACTAGATAATACCTGAGCAGAAGTTCACTGGGTCATTACAATGTCCGCTTTCGACCCGGCAACGCCTGCCACGGATTCTTGAAGACCAACAATAGAGGTATCCACAATGAGCGCAGCAACTCCTGAGGAGCAGATTCTAGGTATTGTCAACAACCATTGGCAGAGTTGCTGCGTCGGTGCCGCCGCGCAGCTTGAGCTCGCCGATATGCTGGCTGATGGTCCCCTGCACGCTGACATTCTTGCGGAGCGTACAAAGACGCACGCACCGAGCCTGTATCGGATGCTGCGGGCTCTGGAGAGCACCGGGATTTTCACGCAGACAGCGCCCGGAGTATTTGGCAACACGCCCGCGAGCGATTGCCTCCGACGAAATTTACCAGGCTCTAATTGGGCTTGGATTCGCTTTACACTCTGCTCGGGCGCTCCGGTATTCGAGGGGTGGCGAGGATTGATGCTGTCACTAAAGAATGGGCGTCCCGGCTTTGATCAAGTGACGGGCGAGAACGCGTGGCAGCACATGCAATCGAACCCAGAGACGTACTCTATCTTCAATGAAGCGATGCGCGACCTGAGCACCTCGATCAGTCCGGCCGTGGCTGTGGCTCTTGATTGGAGCCAATACCCTATGATCGCCGATATCGGAGGCGGAATCGGCTCCCAATTGGTGAGCATCCTCGAAGCGCACCCCTCCTGCCGAGGCATTCTTTTCGATCAACCGAATGTCGTTGCGGAGGCACCGGAGCACGGCCAAATCGAGCGCGTCGGTGGAGACTTCTTCAAGGATGTTCCCGTCCGAGCTGATGCCTATGTGATGCGCTGGCTCCTTCACGACTGGTCTGACGAGGAGTCCGTTGCTATTCTGACCAACATAAAAAAGGTCGCAAGTCCAAGTGCACGCCTTATGTTGGTGGAGTCCGTAATCCCGGAAACCCCCGATTTCGACATGGGCAAGTGGATGGACCTGAATATGATGATGATGGCTACCGGGAAAGAGCGTACTGCCGCCGAGTTTCGTGATTTGCTCGATCGGGCTGGCTTTGCCCTTGAGCAGATCGTCCCGACGCCTTCGCCGCTCAGCATCGTAGTGGCGAAGCCGAAGGCTTGATGGTGCGTCGCGCGCTCGCAGAGCGGCAGCAGAACAGTCAACTTCAATTGCTCTCTTCAGCAACGCTCCGCGATAACAATATAATATATCTAAATGATTCGGCGCACCTTCAACATTCTGACCGTAGCATTCGCAATCTTTTTCGGGGTCTTGGTTATATTGGCGGTCCCGTCGTTCTTCGATCCAGCGTTCGAGGTGGTGAATACAACGACGCAGCCAGTTTTCGTTGTCGCAGAATGGCGAAATGAAGAGAAGGAGCTTGGCAACATTGCCCCAATGTCTTCCTACGAATTCAGCGTAAACGACGAAGCCGCGATGAAGTTCCGTGCCCGCTATCCTCGGGGTGCGGAAACCGAATCCGAACCGATCTACTTTACGAGTGGAGTACAGGTGATAGCTACGATTACGAGTGATGCAATCAAAGTAAGGTACGACCATGAATCGGCAACCTACGACATGTTTGATGCCAGTGGGCTCTATGAAGGCCAGGGCGCCGGTTCGAGAACAACCTTGCGACGCTGACAGGGCACTACCTGGCACATAGGGTCAGCCGTATAACCAGGGCAACCAGGCTGCGGCCTTCGCTCGATCGACGGGCGCTTCGCCTCCCGCCGCTGTTGCAGGTGTCATGTGCCTGTGAGAGTTATCGCGCAGGCTTGGAGGTTTTCAGTGCGCGTATACTGACCTTTAAGGTGCACTTGCCGTATGAAACGAAAACTCGCCATGGCGATCTGCGTTATCCTTCTCTCTTTGGGCATAGTCCGCATTGCACCGGGCGGCCTACACTACGTGTGCGCCGCCTGTATTGGCAGCGTTATGTGAATTCCCCCCAACAGACCGTGGAAGGTAGTCTGATGACTGATTATTTCGGTTCGTGTCTTTGCGGCACCGTGCGTTTTGAGGTAAACGGTGACTTCGACAGCTTTTACCTGTGTCATTGCCAGCACTGCCAAAAAGATACAGGTTCAGCGCATGCAGCAAATCTATTCTCAAGTTCAGCTAAATTAGTCTGGCGGTCCGGTGAGGATGCTGTGAGTTCGTTCACGCTTCCAGGCACTCGTCATCACAAGAGCTTTTGTAAGCTATGCGGTTCAGGCTTACCCAGCACTCAGATCGCTGGCTTGCTCGTCGTTCCTGCAGGGTGTTTGGACACTGAAATCAACATGTTGCCAACTGCGCACATCTTCGCATCCAGCAAGGCTGCTTGGGATGAGGAGTTAGGGGCGGTGCCAAAGTTCGAGGGGCTGCCGGCTTGAGCTACAATCACATAATGATTGACTGTTGGCGGACGTACCTACGCCGCCTGGACGGGACAAGTCGCTTCTCATGGCAATCGCGACGCCATTTGGACTCATCTGGTCCGGGCTGGTTATCGCCATTGGAATGGTTGCTAACGTGGGTTTGTCGGCAGTCTCTGCAATCTATGCCAGAAGCGCAGAAGAGGCGGCGAACGCCTGGGCGATAGTCGGTACGATTCAAGACCGCATTGGAGGCGGAGTCGAACTCGTTGGGGGGCCTGGGTGCTGCTTCGAGTGGATGACGCGCATATGCGCATTGAGGGCTCTGCTACCCGGTAAACAGCTTTGTGAACAGTCTTGCGGTAGCTATCTGGAAAAGCATCATGAGCGTTGATCAAGCATACAATTTCAAGGTTATCGACGAAGCGGTTTCTACATCCGGACTTTTGAGCGAGGAACAGCTCTCGCAATTGCGTACGAGCGGCTATGAAGCCGTCATCAACCTGCTTCCAGAACACAATCAATATGCCTTGAAGAACGAGGAAGATATCGTCACCGGACAAGGCGTTCGTTATCTCTACATTCCCGTCGATTTTGCGGCTCCATCAGAGCAGGATTACGCAGAATTTGTTAAGGCTATGACGTCCTGCCAAGGACAGAAGGTGTTGATCCATTGCGCAGCAAACTACCGGGTATCAGCATTCTACGCCATGTACGCATACCAATATCTTGGATGGTCCGCATCCAGTGCCAGGGAACATATTGAGTCTATCTGGTGCCCGCAAGAGAACCCTCCATGGCATCAGTTCATCTCAACGGTTTTACCGAGCAATGGTTGATGAGAGCGTGGAGTCTCAGCGCAAGAGGCGTGCTGCCTGGTCGCCGTTGCTCCCGCGGCCCAAACCGCGGCGTAATGTAGATGTAGACGCATAGGATTGCACACACAACCAAGCCTGGCAGGCAGTGAAAAGCTGATGCTTTGCCTGTGCGGTCGGCATAAACCACCTGGAGGGATCAGTGTCAGAGATAGCCAAAACCCCCGAGCCACCCTACTACGCCGTTATTTTCAGCAGTCATCGCACAGAAGGAGACGATGGATACAGTGAAATGGCGGCCGTGATGCTGGCGTTGGCTGAAACCCAGCCTGGTTTCCTGGGTGTGGAGTCCGTGCGGGAAGATTTGGGTATCACGGTGTCTTACTGGGAAAGTCTGGAATCCATCAGTCACTGGAAAAGAAACGCGGAACACCGGGAAGCGCAGCGACTCGGCCACAAAAAATGGTACTCCGGTTTTCGGGTTCGTGTTGCGAAGGTGGAGCGAGAGTACGGTATTTAACGCGTCAAACGCGCTTGCCCCCGGTGCGACGTGCGTCCAGCGGCCGCACCCATCGGGTGCTGATCATCTTGTTCAGATCACCGCCCAGCCCATGGCTGCAAGGCCGATGAAGCCACTCAGGGCTGGCCCGACAATGCGCCCCTGCCAGAATCCGCGGGCCGCGGAAATCAGCAGGGCTATGCCGACAATAAAGGCGGTCCAGCCCAGGAAGCCCTGAACCCCGGCACCCTCGCCAATGCCGCTGAAAAACTCGCCTATGACCGCTGGCACTTCCGCGAGGAAGCCGCCGATGCTTTCACCCACGGCGCCCAGAAAGCCGCCGGAGTCTGCTGAATCGCTCATTGAGAACCTCGCGAAATTCTGCTGACAGTGTGTTTGTCGCGCTACCCAGGCTCCGCGGGCGCCAGCCGGGGGTTACGCGAGCGGTTACGGTAACTGGTCCCAACTTACAGCGCCGCCGGGTGTTATTGCTGCGCGCGGCTGTTGGCCAGCCAAGTCGACTGGTTTAAGCTCTGTGGCTATCTTAACCCGAAAGAGCGCTCCCATGAGCATCGATTATCAAACCACCCGGCGCAGTGTTGAGTTGTCCCACGGCACACTCAACTACCATGAGGCGGGTAGC
>TARA_R100000808_G_scaffold8042_1_pt1 | contig 12868 bp, 13 predicted proteins | sample TARA_R100000808 | Tara Oceans TARA_R100000808 (sample SAMEA2622852) | marine metagenome | biome: marine biome (ENVO:00000447); feature: marine epipelagic mixed layer (ENVO:xxxxxxxxx); material: "saline water (ENVO:00002010), including plankton (ENVO:xxxxxxxx)" | depth 140 m | reverse complement strand
ATTTTCAGGTTCAAATTGGTGTTTTTTGTGTCGAAGGTGAACCTGACGCCAAAGAAGTCACCGGCTTCGCTGTTCAGCCAAACCGTACTTTCCAGTTCCAGTTCTTTTAATTCGCCGATCTAAAACCGCAACATGCTCTGTATTTCTACAGTGGCAGCATGTTGTTCTTTTGCTTTAATCGGCCTAAGGGGTGGGGTCTTTTATTTGTCTTTTCATATATTATTTTTTGTTGACAATTCTTTTTGGAATTATTAGACTGGTAGTTAGAGGGGGCAAATTGCCCTCTTTATCTCTTGGTAATTTCTGGGGAGAATTGCCTTGAGGTGTTGGTATGCTTGGAGAGAGATGGGGAGTAAGGGAGACTGGTCTTTATGGACTGGTCTCCCTTTTTATTGGAGAAGTTTTCTAATGCCACACGATGGCTCAGGGCTGTTCAGGTGAGATTAACGGCAAAACACCATAAGGTTATCCACTGGTTGATCTTGGATCGCGGTCTGAGGCGGGATTCTGGGTCTATAATTGCCAAGCAGATGGGCGTAACCCGCGCTACGCTTTCCAATTGGCGTAATGACGAGGATTTTAAGGCGGAGTTTCAGCGTCAATTAAAACTGTATCGTGCTAATTTTGATGATATCTGTTTAGCTGATCGCAAGGAGCGGGTTAAGGCTCTGGATGGAATATTTCAGGAATTGGGTGAAAAGCAGACCGGAATGAAGGTCAAGGTATTGCAGGCTATTCGTCAGGAGGTTGGTGACGATAAGCAGGTAGTGGAGGTTCAGCACACGGGTAGCGTAGGTATTTCGGCTCCCCCCAGAGCAGAGAGCTATGAGGAGTGGATCAAGCAAAATAAGGTAATGGAGTCGAATCGAGGATTAGAGCAGCCTTCGCCAAGGGCGATTTCTGCTGAATTTTCTGTTCCAGCTATTGAAAAGGCACTAATAAAGAAAGAGGATTTAGATGCCAAATGAATATGGCCCTCCGTATAACAATAAATCTGGGAATGAAGTAAATTCTGGAAATAATACTGAGATCATCCAAAAACTATTGGATATGCTCTCTTCTTCTTCTCTGGGGGGCATTGGAGATGCTGTGGGGGGTGTGATATCGGATTACGATGATGAAGTCAGGGGGCGCAGGGGGCTTCCTGCTGAATCTGAGGATCCATCAGATACTACGGATATTCAGGCTACCGAAGTGTCGATTCAAAGTGCCCAAGGCGGCCAACTGTCAGATGCCGACCATCAGCAGCTTATGCAGCTTCTTTCTAAGTCGAATCTTCCTTCAGATATCATTGATATGATTATCTCACGCCTTGATCCTCCATCTTCCCAAGGAATCGGGCTTGAGGAGGCTGGATTTGATAGTATTTCGGATGAATCTGAGGAAAATGCTTCCCTTGAAGATAAGGTTAAGAAGATATTTAGTGGAGGTGGGCGTTAGAAATGGCTGAATCAAAGAAAAAAGCCAAAAAGAAGGCCAAAAAGAATTCCGTAGTCGAGGATGCCCTCCCCGGAGGCCCTCCTGAGGCTTCTCTTCAGGATTCCCTTCAGGAAATGTTGAATAACCTGTCTACGGCGAATCCAAGTATGGGGTCTGGTGGGGTAGAACTGAGGGTGATGACCCAAAGCGCCTATTCGGCCATAGAATCCCGCCTTATAGCCCTTATTGAGAAATAAATGCCTTGGTCTCCGGCTTCCGACCATAGAGACGAGCCTAAACTCTGGAAGCCCCAGCCCGGCCCTCAGGAAGCGGCCTTAAGAGCGTCCTTTATACCTGAATTATTTTTCGGCGGGGCCCGAGGCGGAGGCAAGTCGGCTTATCTGATAGGTGATTTTGCGGCAGATGTCGCAGAATATGGCGAAAACTGGAGGGGAATTCTTTTCAGAAAGACCTATCCTGAGCTGGATGAGCTGGTAACAGAAGGTAAAAAGGTTCTGTTTTCCGCTTTTCCTGGCACCGAGTACAAGGTGGGGAGCTATGAATTTCGTATGCCAAATGGCTCGATTCTCAGGCTTAGGCATATGGAGACCGATTCAGATGCCGACCATTATATGGGCCATCAGTATCAGTGGGTTGGATTCGACGAGCTAACTAACTGGCCCAACCTTAGGGCATATCATCGGCTTAAGGCTTGTTTGAGGTCGGCGGCAGGGGTTAAAAATCTGCGAGTCCGAGCCACCGGCAATCCGGGAGGCATAGGGCACACAGAAGTAAAGAGATATTTTATAGATCCATCGCCGGACGGCTCTGAGATAATCGAAGATTCTCAGTCTGAAATGCCCCGGATGTTTATTAAATCCAGGGTTCAGGACAACAGGATCCTACTCGAAGCGGATCCGGGATACATAGATCGGCTGAAATCCATAGGGGATGAACAGCTGATTAAGGCTTGGCTTGATGGGGATTGGGATGCCTTTGTTGGACAATATTTTAGCAAATGGGATGCTACCAAAATACTCGTTCACCCATTTGAAGTGCCGTCTGACTGGCCCATTTTTGGATGCCTGGATTATGGGGAGGCCGCGCCAACGTCTTTTGGGCTGGCAACGGTAGACTTTGATGGTAATGTATATGGCATTTCCGAATACACTCGTGCCGGGGCTTCGGCGTCAACACACGCCTACGAAATAGCCCGACATATTGAAGGGTGCCCCTGGACCGGAGGGCGAATGCCTTCTCAGATCGTTGCTGATCCATCTATGTGGGTAAAAAGGCATCTCCATGAGCACATATCCCAATCTCCAACTGATATTTTTAGGGATCATGGACTTATGCTCAAAAAAGCCAATAATGATCGAATTGCAGGGTGGAGGGTAATGAATGACTACATTTCAGCCCACCATATACCCAAAACTCAACCACAAAGGCCCAAATTTCACCTTTTCAATGGCTGGAACGACTCGGCAGCCGATTCTATACCCTCATTACCAAGATCCAAGACCAATCCTGAAGACGTTGACACAAAAGCCAACGATCACGATGCTGATCGAGTGCGATATTTACTAATGCACTGCTTTGCGCCATTTCAATACGAAGAACCCGTTAAGCCAGAGCAGTTTGCCGGAGACCAGATCATCAAGGGCCTAAAGATGGCCCATGAGGAGCTTCAATTCGCATGAAAGAAGAGCATCAAGTATTCTGGCAATCGACTTTTAAGACCTGTGAAAAATACATGGCTCCAAAACATGAGCTGTGGCGCAGGTTAATTGCCCAATACAAGCTCGAATATAAAATCAAGGGGACCAAGCAAACCCGGATACCGAAAGTATCCAGGTTTTACCCTCTTACCCGCATGATACTCACCAGTACCATGTTTAATACACCAAAAGTATTAATGCAGGTAGAGCAGAACTCCACCCAGGAGGCTGTTGATATACTGGAGAGAATTGGCAATCAGACCCTGGAACTCATTGAAGCCAAAAATCAAGTCCAGCAAGTCGGATTCGATAGTCTGTATTGTTATTATGGCTGGCTGAAATTCGGAGTTAACCCTAAGGGAGATGACGATATTACTCCTCCCTATGTGGCCAACGACTCAATGGAAAATGGCATGTTTTATGCCCAAAGAGTCGATCCGTTTAACATATATCCAGATCCCAATTGTGCACCGCATGATCCGTTTCAGTCTCGGTTTATTATCGAAAAAATGCTGGTTCCCTTGGAATTTGTTAAAAGGGACAAGCGTTTCGATCAGAGCATCGTTAATCGCATCAATGTCCTGTCTGAGGAAGAAATGCAGGAAGAGATGCTCAATAATACCCATATGGATCAAACGCCCGAAGAAGAGGCTGCCATAAACGAAACAAGGGCAGCTGGTAAATTTGTCATCCTCAGAGAAGTGCACGACCGCATACACAAGCGACTTTATACCTTTGCACAGGGAGAAAAGGAGCCTATAGAAGATCGACCCCATCCATTTCTTGCAGGGAGGATGGAAGAAGCCATCGATCCAATTTCTGGCGAACCAAAACTTACCGGAGAATTCACGCCTACCGGGGGATTCTTGATGCCAGGAGGGTTCCCGTATGCAGCGTTAACCTTTGATCTTTCACATACCGAGTTGTATGGGTTGCCTATGATGGCCTATGCCGAAGCAACACAGCAGGGCATCGTAGAATCGCTGGCAAGAAGGCGGGGGCTACTTAAAAGAGGCACCAGGATTATCCTTGGGAGCAAGGCCGAACAAAAAGAGAACATGCATTTGGGTGACGAAGTTGAAGAAGGGAAGGACTTGTCTCTCTTGTGGGTAAATGATGTCCACAACGCCTTTTCTGAACTTCAACAAGGAAATCCTCCTCCAGATCAGCTTGGACTTGAATCAGACTATCGGTCCTATGAGGAGCAAACCCTATCAGTCTCCCAACTCCAAGCCGGAGGGGGGCCTCGCAGGACGGCCACAGAAGCCTCCTTGATGGCTTCTTTTGGTCAGCTGAATAGGGAGTGGATGCAGTCGAAGGTTGCCGATCTTTACAAGAGAATCGTCATCTCTGCCCTTCGCACGATGAGCGACCAGAGATATACTCCAGAAAATTTCCTTATAAATGTGGCCAGAGATCAAAATGAGCCAATTTTTGAAGCGGTACAAGCCGATATGATGGCAGTGCGCTTCAAGGTTCACATAGAGGCCACTTCTATGAAGCCAATGTTTGAGGAGCTGGAGAGAGAAGACGCACTCGCTTTATTCAACTATACAATAAATCTACCAGAAATACCCAGAGCAGAGTCCATCAAGCACCTCTTGAGGGCCTTCAGGGTTCCGAATATGGAGCGCTTTATTGGAGGAGCCGCCCAATTCGATGCGCAAAGAGCGGCTATGACAGAAAATCAGCTAATGCTATTTACGACTCTATCAGGGGCCCCAACTCCAGTGCAGCCACATCCACAGGACGATCATCAGGCCCACATGCCAATTCACCAACAATTCCAACAGTCTGAAGGATTTCAGCGGCTTAACAATATTCAAAAACAGCAAGCCATCACTCTTTTTCAGCAGCATTTGGAGGGCCATCAGCAACTTATGCAGGCCGAAATGCAGCAAGCTGGGCCACAGGGGGGCGGCGGCATTAGGCCAATGGCCGATCAGGCTCGCAGCGGATCAGATGTAGTAGAGTCAGGGTTAAACAAGATTGATTCTGCCGTTCGCAGTTCAGCGCAGGAGATTTCTCAACCTGGAGCCGTGATTAATAGGGATCAAAATTAATGCTACGACGATGGGATTATGAAACTTGCAAATGCGGCCAGCATCATCAGGATACGGTTATTACGCAATCCAAGGTGCCCAAAACACATAAATGCAAGTGCGGCAAGAGGGTTGGATGGATGTCCATGAAGGCAAATCATATCCATGCTACTAAATCCGAATTGTATGGAAGATTTGAGCCTGGATTGGGGGCTTACGTAGAGTCTTACTCTCACAAAAAGAAATTAATGAAAGAGATGGATGTTATTGAGGCATCTGACCCGGTAGGCGGCAGCCGGTGTCATAGACCAAGTGATACATCGCCGCGTCAAATAGATGAATCGAATAATTCCACATGGATGGGAATGGAGGATATGGCCAAGGCTGAATCAGAAGCACTTGACAGAGCCTCTCGTGGAGATTTCGATATCAAGTTAGGAGAAATATCATAATGACCCAGATTCCAATGGAAGCTGCAAGCGATAATGGGCACGTCGAAGCTGAGGTCGCTACTTCCGATTTTGAGATAGGATCAGACCTTCTCGAAAACGTCGGAGAGGTAGACGCATCCGAGGGAACCAAGACCCCAGATAGAGCTTTAGGCTCAACCGAGGAATCAAACACTCAGGATAATAATATCGATTTAGATACTATTGATCCTGAAAAGATGCACACCATAAGTCCAGAGGAGGCCAAGCATCTACATGCTGACTACACCCGCAAAACGCAGTCTCTTGCGGATGAACGTCGGGCTAATGCTCAGACGGCTTTGCGGTTGCAACAACTCGAACAGCGCCTAAATGAACGAGTGGACCGCCTCGCAGCCGGAGACCAAGTTTCTCAGGAATCACAAGATCCATTTGCAGACCTGAGAGAACGTCTTGACCAGGACGAGGCGAGAGCCGTGGATGTTATCGATCAAATCGATACTATTCGCAATGGACAGTTTCGAGATGAGACCAACCAAAAAATTGACCAGCTGGCTAATGCCATGAAGCGCGTTTTACAGCTCACGGTACAACAGATGGGTCAAAAAGCTGAAGTTGAAACTGCTAACTTTAGAGAAATGTATTCGGATTGGGATAGCACTTTGCCACAGAGAAAGGCAATGGCGAATAAGATCCCTAATCCGGCTACAGGTAAGCCTTATACCCAAGAGGAAGTACATCGGATGGTAAAGGGCCTTTCCTCTCAAGAGTCACAGCAATTGCAACAGAGCGACAGAAGGGCTCGTAGGCAGCCTACAACACTGCCCCCTTCAAATCGGCCAACGATTGACTCAGGTGGTAATTTTACAGACACCGAACTGACATCTGCTATGCAGGATTTAGGTTTTGCATAGATAAAAAAGAAAGGGACTAACCTTGCCAGCTTCATCGACTACCGAAACATGGGATGCGGCATGGACGCTTACCATGAGAGCCAAGAAGAAAAGGCTCACTGATAATATTGCAGATGCATATCCGACTCTTGATCGATTCAAGAAGTCTGGAGTTCTTGAGACCGAAACAGGCGGCAAAGAGATACAGGAAGACCTGATGTATGGGTTGGGAACGTCGGAGTGGTTTGATGGCTACGATGTCCTCTCAACTAATGCAACGGACGGTATCACTGCGGCGTTCTATTCGTTCAAGTACAACGCTGTTCCTATCGTCATTTCTATGACGGAAGAAAACGAGAGCCGCAAGAGCGACTCTGCTGTAAAGCTGCTGGCTGCCAAAACCCAGCAGGCTATGACCAAAAGTTTTGACACCATCAATGCGGCCCTCCACGGAGCGCAGTCCGGTAAGTCCATGTTGGGACTACAGGATGTTGTTGCCGAAGGCACCTCCACCACACTCGGTGGTATAAGCGTGGCCAGTAACTCGTGGTGGGACAATCAGCGCAGGGATGGCGGCGATTTCGACAGCCAGTCCAACGACATCTACCTTGGGCCGCAGGAAATGGGTCTTTTGTGGAATAGTTGCTCAGAGGCCAATGATAAGACCAATCTTATCATCACCTCGATGACGTATTACGGGCAGTACGAGTCCCTCTTTGAGGGCACTGGTTATACTCGTTTTACAAGCAGCGGCAATAGGTCTGGTCCGAACTTTGGTCTGGGTGCCGAAGGAGACATTACGTTCCGGGGCGCTCCTGTTATTGGCGACAGAGACTGTGTGAGCGATAGCATGTACCTGCTCAACACCAAATATCTGAAGCTGAAGATCCAATCTGGCCTGAACTTCGCAAAAACTCCGTTCAAGGAGCCGTCGAATCAGATGGCGAAGGTTGCGTTTATCGTTACTGGCGTTGAGCTGGTTACGAACAACCGTCGTCGTCAGGGCCTGATGTACAACATTACGTAGAAGTACGTTTAATTTTGCTTTTTCCATTTCTTGCCCCCAAGTCAATGGGGGTTCTTACCCTGACCATAGGGGAAAGGAAGATATAAGATGGCAGATCAGATGGTTGGCGGGGGACAGCAGAACGCGATTGGTTCTCGTGAGTTCCCTAAAGCTAAGGGCCAAGGCATTATGGAGGAATCTTCAACCCAGAAAGCATCAATGGGTGAGAAGCTGGAGTTTAGTGATGGTCGTGTCTTTCGATACGCCAAGGCTTCGGCTGCGATTTCTTCCGGCCTTGTTGTCAGCACCGACGATGTTTACAAGGTCGATGCTGATACAAATGATACGTTTGTCGCTCAGGCTGCTGGATCTACGACTTTCAAGCTGTCAGCGAGGTCAGGCGATTCTTTGGACGAGTATGCTGGTGCCTACTTTGGTAATATTACCAATGGCGAACAGTATCGTATCAAGTCCAATACGGCGTCTGCGACGGTGGATGGCGTGGCTAATACGGTCATATTTACTTTGTATGACCCGCTTAAAACGGCTATTGCCGCAACCGATGATTATCTAATCACTCCGAATCCGTATGCTTCGGTTATAACAGCCACCGTCAGCGGCGGCACGACTGATTACGACCGAGCTGTCGGGGTAACCCCGATTGCAATAAGCAGCGGATATTATTTCTGGTTACAGACCAAGGGCATAGCCTTTGTAAAAGCTGATGCTGCAGCTGCTATAACAAAAGGCACCCCTGTTACGCTATCGGATTCCACGGCAGGGACTGTTCAGGATCAAGACGCACTGGCAGAGAATGTTATCGGTATTTGCGTTACGGCTGCTGCTACCGGTACACATGGCGGGGTCCAGCTTACTCTGGAGTAGTTTTTTTTCGGGGTGGGGTTCGCCTCACCCCGAAAATATTCATTTGAAAGGATAATCATGGCAAAGGCACATACGCCAAGCGAAGCCGAGTTTATTGATGATGTAATTGTTGGAGATTCCACCTCTGGTGGAGTAGATCAATATATTAGTGCCATTGAGGCCAGCACCGAGTCCCAGAAGGCGAGATTGCTTCGGGCGTTGGGCGTAGGGGCCGCCATTAAGCCCCAAAGAAAGGCAAAAAAACAAACCAATCAGCAAGCCAAAAATCACGTATTGGCTCACGGAGAGGTTCAGCATCCAGATTTTGACAATGGAGACCCCTTCTATCCGAAGCCATCAGAGGGCATGGTGGCGGGTCTTGAGGATCGAGCTATGCAAATAAGCAAAGATAGAGGTTGGCCAGAGAATCCAAAGGCAGAAGTAACAGCGAAGCAACTGGCCACTGCTGTTATGAGGAGAAAACACCTCCAGGCAGAGCATGGCGGCGCTACAACTACGATAACTGCGCGTGAGGCAGAGGATAGATATGGCATAAATTCTGTCGATCCTGACGACCTCGCCATGATTGCCGCAGAGGAGTTTTCAACAGATATACCAGTAGCCGATTTTAATGAAATCGGATTTTCGGCAGACGAAGGCAGTGTCCGATAAGACACTTGTAAAATCAGCGGTAGTCAATGGCGAGTTGGGAATTTTTGTTAGGGTTGAAACTGACGACCTTGAAATTACCGGAACAACTGGAGCCCTGAAGGCTCCTACGCTTACTACGACTCAGCGAAATGCGCTGACTGCATCAAATGGGATGATAATCTACAATAGCACGCTTTCCACTATGCAAGCGTATGCCAATGGGTCTTGGGTTGACTTGGGTTAAAATTGGAATAGGCCATGCTGCTATCTGAAGCGATTGATATGACAATCAGAAGGACGGGCCTGAATTTGTCTAATACCGACAATAGAGATCAGGCTCGGCATTATCTTAATGCCATTTCCAATCGAATTGCTGGAAGGGCGAAGTGGTGGTGGGCTTACAAGGCGGCTGACCTTACTACCACCTCTACATTGACTGTATCTAATATTACCCTCGGGACTTTTGAGGCCGGGGAAAGGATTACTGGAGGAACCTCCGGCAAAACAGCTACGATTGCCACATCATATGATGCGGCTAATTATTCAACAGCCATACACTATCATACTCCAAGCGTGTCCACGGACTTTAATTCTGGAGAAACCATAACCGGCGGCCTCTCTGGGGCCAATGCGACAGCAGGCGCTGATGTTGTTACCCGCACTTATGTGCTGGCCAGCGACGTTCTCACCCCTTTCTCCTTTGTAGATGAAACCAATGGCGAAACCTTGCCCTTTAAGGGCTGGGATTGGTTTGACGCAATGGATCCAGAGCAAGATGAGACTGGCGACGTGGATGCCATAACTATTGAGGGCATAGATGCTACTACCGGGCTCATAACCATTGCAATGTATCCGTTGCCCTCGACAAGCAGTGAGACTATTCGGTATCGGTATTTGTCCTACATCCCAGACTGGACTGAGAGCAACGATACCGATAACCTGGATAAGTATTTGCCGCAGATATTGCAGCCAGCCCTGTATTTTGGCGCAGCAGAGCTATATTGCCAGGAAAAGGGGGACAGTGAGTCTGGGAATGAGAACAGATCCGAATATGCAGATGTAGTAGATACGGCACTTGACCAAAACTTGCGTATATGGGGTAATCGTAATTTCCGCCGCATGGGAGACGAGGGCCTTGGTAACGGGTTTAATTTTACCGTCAACGAGGGTAGCCTTAGCGCATAATGGCCATACGCGAAGCGGGTGATATCCAGTTAGGCCCTTGGGGAATTGATGGCGGGGTGCGATATGACCTCGCGGTTGAAGACGTATCGGCAACAGAAATATCCAGCATGGAAAACATGCGGATCAATCCCGCAGGTGCCGTAGAGACGAGATTGGGTACAAAATCTTATGAAAATGCAAATAACGACGGATTTACAACAACTCTTACTTTGTGTGCAGAATTTACGTCCAATACAGATGTAAATCATGTTGTAATTGCTGCTGGCAGTGAGCTTTATAAATACAGTTCTGGGTGGAGTAGCATTAAGGGCAGCCTCACGTTAACGGCTGGAGATGATCATACTTTTGAGTGGTGTAACGCCGATGGCACTATTTATGCAATAAATGGTGCCGATGTTCCCTTCAAGTGGACTGGGACCGGCAATGCTGCCGCTGCCGGGATTGATGGTCGTTTTTCTGATGCTGAACATATTGCATATTGGGATAATCGGGTTTGGTATGGCAATGTAGATACTGATTACGACAAGCTGTGGCATACAGATATTGCAGCCCATGATACAATAGGGTCTTCGTCTTTTTATTTATTGGGATCAAAAATCACCGGCCTTTATCCATCTAAGGATTTTTTGGCCATCCATACAAGGGGCGGAATACACACCCTGAGACCTACGGGGAACTCAACCATACCCTATCAGCTCACTCCAATAACCTCCCTTGCTACGGTATGCGGAAGGGGGATAGTGTCCCTGTCCAATGATGACCAGCTTTTTATACGGAAAGATGGATTTTATAGATGGGACGGGGAAGGGCAAGCTGAAAAAATTAGCCATTCATTAGATTTGGGATATTGGCCTGATGTAAATACAGACAAGTTAGAAAAGGCCCATGCCCTGTATTATCCTGCTGAGTCAGAGGCATGGTTTTGGCTGCCAAAGGGTACGGGTGTCAGAAATTCAGAGATCATGATTTATTCAGATAGGCATGAAGTTTGGTTTGGTCCATATACCGGGACCGATACTTACTTTGATCGAAATTGCAGTGCGCTAATTGATGAAAAGCCCCACGCTGGCACGTATGCCGCCTCTGGTGATATTGGCGGCAAGCTGGAAAATCATGCTCCTAATAATCATTATAATGATGACGATGATACTGCTGATGGAATAGCCATTAATCAATATTTTCGCACTGGATCACCATCTCCTAATGGTTCAGCAGAGCGACTCAGGTGGAGATATGCCAGAACTTATTTTGACTCTCTTGGCGACTTTAATATTGACGTATCACAAGAATCATCTGGAGTCATTGGGACTACGGAGAAATTAAGTACCGTTGGGGGATTTATTCTTGATACCGATCTTACTGATAGAGCAGAATTAGGATCCGTAAGAATGTTGTCTCAGGATACGGAAATGTCAGAATATGACCCTCATAGTTCGTTGAAATTCTCGAATAGCATACTTAATGATAGGATGCGTATTAGGCGCACCCATCTTGTTTATACCACCATAGGTTACAAACGCAAGCGCAAAACTGGAGTCGAATAATGTCATCAGGCGGCTCGTTTTCAAATACCCGACCCACATCCACTGTTACCAGATCCTCCTCTATGGATCCACGGTATGGACAGACCCAAAGAGGGCAGAAGCAGAAGCTGCGAGAGGACTGGCTGGAGGCTCGAAAGGCAAGGGATGATAGGGGAATCAATATTAGTGGATGGGGTGAGGGAGATTGGAATAGGCCCGAATTTATAGGAACAGAATGGGCCGATTATAAAGATTACATGGGGGCCTATAATCCCTACCAACCAATGATGGATCAGGATGAATGGAATAGAAGATTTCCCAACTGGGGGCAGCTTAATCCCGCTCCCACCAGTTTCCATGAACTCTATGGTGCGAATCTGGAGCGTGGCGGTAGTGACTTAGGTTTAGAGGGCCAAGGCGGCCAAGGCCAGGGCGGACAGGCATCCATTGGGATTGGGCAGAATCCCTCAGGATATAGCTGGTTTTCTCCGGGAAGTGAGGGGAGTGGCTGGTCTCCAATGGGAGGGGGCTTAGATAATCTTGGTTCGATGGACTTCTCCAGTATCCCGGTGCAAATGGGTGCAGGGGGACTTGATACTCAGTTTTGGAAAGATTTTTCCCAGACGGGAAGATTAAATGAAGGTCTTCTTGGAGACATTCAAAGGCTCGAAGCGGCTCCTGGGCTGGCTGCCCAAACTGGATTTGATAGTGGTTTTATAAATCAACTTGATACACTGGATCGAGATATAGAACGTATTGGTAGGCAGATTGGCAGCCTATCTGTTGATGATCTATTGGCTGATGTTGCGGATTTGCACAAAGGATCTTTTGGCGTACAGGGACAATTGAGGCCAATAGACGAGCAACTTCGTGGCATTACTTCGACAATGAAGGGCCTTCCTGACTTGTTGGATTTAAGTGAAGAGTTTCAAGATATAGAAACTCGGATGCAGGGATTGGGCAGCTTTGCTGACTTCGGAAAACCCCAAGAAGATATTTCAGAGTTAGAGAGCCGGATGTCCAGGCTTGCCGGACGCGGCTTAACTCCTGAGCAAATCTCGGAGTTGGAGGGGCGGATATCTCCTCTGGAAACAAGGATGTCCGATCTTGCCAGTTTTGGCTTAACCCCCGACCAGATA
>TARA_R100000808_G_scaffold22728_1_pt1 | contig 12931 bp, 22 predicted proteins | sample TARA_R100000808 | Tara Oceans TARA_R100000808 (sample SAMEA2622852) | marine metagenome | biome: marine biome (ENVO:00000447); feature: marine epipelagic mixed layer (ENVO:xxxxxxxxx); material: "saline water (ENVO:00002010), including plankton (ENVO:xxxxxxxx)" | depth 140 m | reverse complement strand
TAATAGTCAGGAATCTCTCCATCCCACTTACCCATAGTTTTATATTCAACAGGGACTTTCTCTCCCACAACCATGCCATCCAGATTGGTAGTTAAAAAATCATATTCATCATCAATACGGATTTTATTATCGTTCAAAACTTTAAGACCAGTCTCTTCCATAAACAACTTCTTAATAACAGGCTCTAAATCCCTGCCAAGTCTCATGTTTAAATTATCTTCAACTGGATCAGCATGACCAATCTTTTCAAGCCATACATCGGTGGGTGTCTTCCATGGATTTAAACCTATAACAGCACCAGACTCTGATGCACCTATAGATTGTTCTCTTTTTGCCAACCATTCACCATGCGACATGGTTGTTGTCTGTATTGTTTTCAATGTTCAACCCTCTCTTTTTAGTTCACAAAATAGTATTATAGTTTACACTAGTTAACTATAACTGTACAACAATTAATCTTCAGGAATGATTAATTGTACTTTGTGTTCATGGGCTACGTTAGAAGTAGACCGATCTGTAAATAGTCTCATTTTATTGATCAGCATATTCATAAGACTGATATAGTTTTTCATACTGGCAGGTTTATCAAACATGGCTCTGTAGTCCAGTGATGACATCGCCTGCATCATTCTCATAAGTTCAGACATCATGGATGTCGATAGGTATTTCATGCCCTGATCTATTAATGCAGATTGCTGTTGTTTAAGATCATCCCTGCGTTGCCACCATTTAGTTAATGTTCCTGCAGGAACGCCTAGCATACGACTTATGGCGGTGTATCTGGGGATCAGTTCACCTTTATCATTCTCGTGTTGAAATACTTCCATAAACAGTATACCAAAGTGTTGTTCATCTAGCCTGTACTTACCTCCCCTTGCCCTTCTGGATTGAATTAATGGTAGCTGTTCATCCACAAAGTCATCCTTGGCTATCTCTTTGACATACTTCATCACAGCAGTTTCATCAGCACCGCCCACGCCAAACTCTTTAGCTTGTTTGATTATACCTTCTTGATCCCCTAAAATATCAGCAGGATCACCCATTATCTGATTAAATGCAGAAGGCTTCCGATCCCGTTTCTGGGCAGAAGCCTTCTTCTTAATTGCTTTCGCTCTCTGTTTATCCATGAGGATAATTTACAATGAATAATCCTCATAAGCACGATCAATCATATCCTGCGTTATACCAATGTAACGCATGGTTACGGCAGGACTAGAGTGGTTCAGCATTTTCATAACCAGAGATATGTTTTTGGTTTTAGCATAGATATGGTAAGCCAGAGTCTTACGCATAGAATGAGTCCCGAAGTTCTCAATCCCTGCATCTTCGGATGCCTTCTTCAAAAACTTCCAAGTGGTGACACGATCAATATGCTTGTCAGGATTCCGAAATGACATAAACAGCCAGTCATCCATCTGCATTTTCCACTCACCGATATATTTAAGCAGGGAGCTTTCCAATTCGTAGTTGATCCTGATCTTGCGATAGGACTTGGTTTTCTTTTCCTGCAACTTGATGTAGTCTCTGATATTCCCATTGGAGTCCATTACATCCTTAACTTTCAAAGTAATAATGTCGCTTACTCGCAAGATCGTATTGATCCCGACCTTGAATACCATAGCATTGCGATCATTCTGCTCTTTTAATACATCGTATAGCAATACGATCTTTGATTTTAATCTGATTGGTTCTACTGTCATTTGATCTCCTATCCGTATACGATTTTATCAAACAAGGCATACTGGAGTATGAAATCAGAATCATCAGCATCCCAGTCGAACAAATGAAATTCATCTTGAATCTCTTTATGTCTAGGATAATGAATCTTTTCATACCATTTCTGGATACCTTTTACCAGTTTGTTTTTAGTAAGCATTAACCCTTCATCATCGTGGGTAATGATTATAAGCTTACCACCCTGACTAACTACATCAGATGAATATCGACAACCTTTATAATCATTGCCCACAACTTGGACTTTATTGATCCAGTAGTTACTGCCACCCTCAAAACACGTGGACAATATATTATCAAGATCGCTCTGTTGTACGCCCAGTTTAATTAATATGTTCATCTCTATGTTATACATTTTCTTGTCCTTTCTATAGTTTAGATATATAATAAATTGATTTCAGGAGACTGTAGCATATCCCGTACAGAATGAAATATAGTATTAATGAGTCTATCATTTTCTTGTCCTTATTTAGTTTCAAAAACTGATTCAGATTCCCTCATCAGCACCAGACCAACTGGTGGACAGCCCCGAAGGGCTGTTTCGGGATGTTATTGTACTTTCTCCTCTTTAACTTCATCCAGAATATGATCAGCAATCTCTTCCCAGTTAACCATAGCGTATGCCCATGATAGCATGGATTCGTTGTATTGATCTTGCTTTGGCTTTTGATCCAACATATAGTTCTTAATGAAATCAGCCAATTCAATTATTCCATGACCATTTTTACTAGCCGTTTCTTCATCTGGGAACAGGCAAACTTTAGCCCAATCCATGAAATAACTTCTTGTGCCTTCATCATTGTCAATCATGCTCATGACTGTATGCGTGACCTTATTGGTATAGCCATAGTATTTCTGCTCTTCAATCATCTGGTTATGCTCTTTAGCAATTTCATTGCATCTATCAGCTACATCAGAACACTTCAACAACTCTTTTCTGATTTTCAACTGATCCTCAAGCTTGAGAGATTTCTTGAGATGCGATTGCAGTACGCCAAATAATGATCTCACTACAAATCTCCAACTAGGTGTTAGGTCTATTTCAAATGTTTCATTCTTCATCGTTTTCTTGTCCTTTTTTTTATGTTAAAAAACTTCTAATTCATCAGCCATTGTAATCATTGCATCATGGCAGTATTCTAACTGTTCAACCTCTTCAGAAATTGTTTCATAAATCGGCAAATGCTCCATGTATGCACATTCTAGATTACTTTGCTTTTCCTGTTGTTCTTCCATGATCTCTTGAATCACGTTAATAGCTTTTTCTACTGATTCTCGTTGTTTGATAGTCATTTTGCTTGTCCTTTTAACTATTTTCAAAATACGCTGTTTAAAGCGTTGGTCTGCTCTCATCAGTACTTGGTGACCAATCCAAGTAGATCGGGGCATATAGCCCCGATTTCGGCTGTTATTTAGCCATTCTACTTTCAACATCACCTCGCAGTCCATCCCAGTACATCTCTTTAACATCGTCTGACCACTGGCTGTATCCTTTTTCTCCCTCACTCCCTTCACAGGCTGATCCAGATGAGTTATCTATTATGTCATCAGCTAGAATCTGGATAGCTTGATCATAGCTATTCACTTTTATATCGTTACAGTTTTTAACCATGTCCAGAGTCATGTCCTTAATCATTGTGAATGCAGAGTGCATTTTAAGTTCCAGACGTTCAGCCCGATCCAGTTTACTCTCACTGCAAGTTTCCCAATCTTTGACATCATATTTGTCCTTAATGATGTTCCAGATGGCTTTGAAAGTGTTTTCATTAATTATAGTATGTTTAAATTCCATCGTTTTGTCCTTTTAGTTATTTCAAAATTGGCTTGTCTCTTCAGTACCATGGTAGCCAACCATGATAGACCCGTCAGAGACGGGTTTCGACTGTTATTTGGTTACCAAGTAAATGGTGTTCTGGATTCCTTTTTGACTGCCCTAACCAGACCATTAGTCATGTTATCACCATCTTTGATTGCTATCTCTGAATTATGGTCGTATTCATAGTATAGGTCGTACATTGTAGGATTTGCACTTACTACATCTAAATTGTATCCAGATTTTGCACTTGGATATAGTTTAGTTATTAAATGACATTCCCATATTACTATCTGGTTATCGGTAGATTCATAAGTAAATTCATATCTGGGGTCATCTATGTCTACTCTAGCCAATTCAGTAATCTCACATTTCATTGAATATCTATCAAAGAAAATGTTAATATCATACATTGTATCATTAACTTTAAGGCTATTCCAATAGTCTACACCTTTTAACAGTTCAATCTTGGCTTGATCATCATTAGGATGTGCATGGTCTACCATAGCCATCATGCCTTTGAATATGTTTTGAGAATACACTTTAAGCTTACCCAAGTCTTTTGGGTGTAAAATGAATCTCTGGTTATATAATTCGATTATTTCTTGCATTACGCTTGTCCTTTCGTTTGGTTATTAAGTGACTGCTGTACTTCAGCAATCTTGAAATCTTTTCTGAATGAATGCCCTATCTTGTCCTCTACTCGGACATATTCAGACAGCAATTCAGGGTTATGTTTACCTGCTATTTCTAACTGGTGCTTTGGTGCAAATACGCAGAATACACAACTCAATCTGGGCATACCTAGATCGTATGCTTTGTGGTATGGAACGCCAGACTTCCTAATGCGATCCCAGACAGCACCCTCAAGCATATCATGAACTGGTAGCCAGTCGTAGATCACTCTTTTGGTTTTGTTACTGGCTCTCATATTCATCGAGAATGGGATTCTTTTTGCTCTGGCAGGTGATTCCTCTGCCCTGAACCCTAAACAGTTCAGAATGCGTACTCTACGACCCTCAATGCCAGACTCATTGACTAGCCTAGTGAAGACCTTATCGATCTTGGCACGTTTGTGGTCAGATGTACACCATCTACGTGCTGAATCAGGGAACATTCCTTTAGCTTCAATATGATCCAGTAGATCACCTTCTTTCGTTACTCCGTCAACAGCAATGAAACGCAGACCATAGTGATCAGCTTGTTCTTCAGCCAGTTCACGTGTTCCTTGCCATTCTACCTTACCCAGATCAGCATGGACTACTACCATTTTATCCAGATCATAATTCTGCTCTATGGCTTTGTGGTAGACTACGTCAAGCATAGCTTGTGAGTCCTTGCCTGCAGAACTGTTGATCAGGACGATGTCGTAATCACCTAGATCAATGTGGTCGTTAATTGATGAGTCAAATAGTGACAGTTCCATTAAAAGTACATCCCTACGTAAATCTTTCTATTTGGCTTGACAAATCTCACATTCCCTGTACTGTAATTTTCTACAGCGTAATCTCTGCTTGAGCGGTCATATTCAGCATATCCATAAACAGCTTTAGCTGTTGGGGACAGCTTAAAGAACTCTTCTTTGCTCTTCTTCAAGTCCTTCATTCTAATCTCTGTCACCTGATCGGTAAACTCTTCACCGTACTCGTCAATGGCTTTAAATTCAATTGTTTTATTCATGTCATGTCCTTTCAAATTGTTAATAATGTCAACCAATCCAATATTATAATGAGTAGAATGACATATGCAACAATTAATTTATAATTATTTAAAATGTTGTGTAATACTATATATATAGGATGTTACTATATAACATCTATAACATCTATAACATTACTATATAGAATTATTTATAGTAACATCTCTCTATAGTAACTTCTAGTATCCTATAGTAATAGTAATTGTATATATCTTTATCTTTGTATTTAGACCCTAGCATGGGTCTAGTATGACCCTAGTAAGGGTCTAGTGTAATTACGTAAGGTTCATCTTACATTTGCGATGACCCTAGCATGACCCTTAAATTTTGACAAGGTCGTACCGCCTTCGGTGACCATGCTAAATCATTGCAACATAATAGGTAAATTGTTGCAACATTGGGGGCAATATAGAGGGAAAATGCACCAATACAGGTGTCAAAGTGTACCAGAATACACCCAGATCAGCCCCAGATACAGTGGATATTAGGCACACGATCAGGGCAATGAAGTACCTGTTCCTGATATACCGCACCCACCCACACATTGGGGTCACCCCCCTCGTCATAGATATAACCCCCTCTTACACAAAACGGTAAAAAAACCTTTGGTTTACAAAATTAACCCATTATATATTTCAGTGAGTAGATCATCAGGGATATGGGCTGGTACGCTTCAACATATTTTAGGCAGATATGGCAAAGGTATGCTCTCCGCATAGTCCACATAGCTGCCAGCCCTGCCCCACAAAGAGGGAGTTTTTCTATAATAATGGCTGATTTTAAGACATCTTTAGAGAGTGGTAAAGAGACAGAGAACCTTGTGCTTAAATTAATTAAGAAAAAATATCCTTCAGCCTACATTATTGAGGGATATTGTAAAGAGTATGATATATTTATTCCAGAGGTAGATATTGGTGTTGAGGTTAAACAGGACAAGAAGAGTATGTATACGAATAATTTAGTAATAGAGATAGAATTTGGAGGTAAGCCTTCGGCATTGTCTACAACCAAGGCTGATTGTTGGGTATTTTATGATGGTAAAGAGTTAATCTGGATAACCCCGAATAAATTGCGATGGCTTACTAGAGATATGCGACCAGCGGTATTTGTTGGTGATGGTGATACGGTTAAGAAGAAGGCTTATTTGGTTAAGAAAGATTTAATAAAAGAGAACTCTGTAAACAAATTCCATTTAAAGAAGTGTCAGTTGTGCAGGCGTATGCGTAAGTCTGGATATGTATCTGGTTGTTCTTTTTGTGGTAGAGAGAATGTTTGTTTAGATTGTTATAATAGGCATTTGCCTAAGTGTAATCCAGATGTGTATAATTATCAACAACAATTAAAAATGGAGCATAATGATGCTTAAAGACCCATCTGAAAGAGAAATTCCAGTTATGTTTGTTGATGATGGCGAAATATGTGAACATGGTCAATTGGGTGATGAGTGTAAGTTATGTTATGATGAGATGTATGCAGAAGACCATATTGACGAATTAAAAGAGGGTGATTAATCATAAACTGGAGACGATACTGCTTATGAGTAATTCTAATAGCAAGGCAGAAACAAAGCAGAAACTTATTTTAAGGTCAACTAATGATGGAACGGTAAGGTTGCCTATTGAGTGGCTTGAAGTTTTAAAATGGTCACAAAACTCAGAGATCATTGTAAGTAATGCTTTCTGGGATAATCAGAAAAGATGTCATAAGATAACTTTAGAAAAATTAGACCCAAAGGGCAAGAAAACAAAGGGCAAGTGGGCAAAATAGGGGCATGGTAGCTGACGAAATTAACTTTGGGGGAAAGATTCGCAGTATGAGTACTATGCCCTTAAAATTTAATGAATAAATCTTATCCATGCGAATTATGTGATGGGTATGATGCTGACAGGAGAGAGGATAATATTTATGTTTGTGAAAATTGCGAAAAAATTTTTCCAACACCCACAGAGGATACAATGACTAAAAAACAATGGCTTCGACAGATAATGCAATTTGATGAAAAAGGCAGATCACCTTCAATTTCTAGAGATGTTCCTCTTCAGTATGGCACAAGGATGAAGTGTTTTGAGCTTCGAGGTTATACATGGGGTAAGATGGATAAACTCTATAAAGAATTTTTAGAAAACAAAAGAGAGAAAAAAAATGAAAACAACATTTGATGAAATTATAGAAGTAGTATTAGAACACGAAGGCGGTCTGGTTGATGATCCAGATGATCCGGGTGGATTAACTAACTTCGGCATAAGTGTAAAAGCATATCCAAATGAAAACATAAAAGGATTAACTGTTGAGAGAGCAAAAGAGCTATACAAGAGAGATTACTGGGATCGTTTTAAAGTTGGGGATTTACCAGATCATCTTAGGCATATTTATGTTGATATGTGCATTAATATGGGCGGTGGTAGGGCTACTAAGATTCTTCAAAAAGCCGCTAATAGCAAAAATTCTAATCAAATAGATGTTGACGGCAGGATTGGTAAAAATACAATCAAAGCTGCTTCCAGAGTAGAAGCTTTTAGATTGAGATCATTCAGGGTTCTGTATTATGCCGAGTTAATTGCAGCAAAGCCAAAACTGGCAAAGTTCTGGGTTGGCTGGTTTAGAAGGAGTTGTGAAGTTTGAATTGCTGGCACTGTAAAAAAAAACTTATTTGGGGCGGTGATCATTCTTATGATGAATGTGGTGTTGAGGGTGAGGGGATAGTATCTAATTTATCCTGCCCAAATGAAGACTGTGGAGTTGAACAGGTTTTGGTTTATTATAAAATAAAAGAAAAGGAAAATAAATAATTGGACGATATATTTGCGTATAGTAAAACTGTCAATCTTTTACGGCAGTTCTTTCAAGACAAAAAAGGTTTTATAGAAGTTCCGGCTCAAAGTAGGCTGTCTATACTTGCTGCCTGTGAAGACCCAAGGACACTTACTAAATTTGAATTTGCTGGTACATCTTATAGTCTACCCCAGACAGGGCAGATGCAACTGGAGCATGAGCTGATGAAAAATCCTGATGTAAATGGGTTGTTTTGTGTTACTACAAGCTACAGAAATGAGCCTGAAGAAACATTTATTCCCGGCAGACACCTCAGAACATTTCCTATGTTTGAATTTGAGAGTAAGGGAAATTATAAGGATTTGATAAAAACTGAAGATGAGCTATTAGATTATTTAGGATTTTCAGAGCCTACTCCATGTTGCACTTATGATGCTTTATGTGAAAGATATGGTGTCGAATTTATTGAAGCAGAACAGGAAGAGATAATAAACAAAGAGATTGGTAATAAAGTTTTTATTAAAGACTTTCCTGTCAGAAGTGATCCCTTTTGGAATATGCAGCAAAATGATAAAAACAAGAACTTATATAATAAGGTGGATGTCATACTTTTTGGACAAGAGACGATAGGCAGTGCTTCTCGCAGTACAAGCCCATCCGAAATGAAAGATGCATTTTATAATATTTCAGGTGGAGAATATGCAAAACTATTATTTGAACAGTTCGGTGAGCAGAGGGTAATAGATGAGCTTGATGAATATTTGCTGTCCTATAGCTTATTTCCAAGGTATGGTGGTGGTATTGGTGTTAGTCGTATGGCTAGGGCTTTACAGCTATCAAATATTATTTAATCCTGTGATTTTGGGGGGTGCAGAAATTGGCAAACTGGCTATCCTGTCTAGGTAGTAATCGTAAGATTTTAGAGGTTCGACTCCTCTCCCCCCAGCTAATTAAAATGGTACACATAAAAAACAAAGGAAACAATTAATGAAAATAGTACGAATGACTAAAGGTGACTGGGGGAAGGTTGTAGCCTTCTTTGATGTTTCAGCGGAAGGTATTGTTATTAAGGGGTTTAAACTGGTTCAGGGTGCTGATGGTATGTTTGTTGGATCACCAAGCCAGAAGGGTAAAGATAATGAATACCATGATACGGTTTATATGGAGAAAGAGGTTAGAGCAGAATTGTATAATTTGGCAAATGCTAAATACCATGACGATTCTGACTATTCTGCACCAAAGTCTGGTAAAAAAGCAGAAGTGGTAGAGGATGATATTCCTTTTTAGTCTTAATTTTTCTGGCGTAGATGTCAGACGAAAAAAACATAAACAAAGTTGCCAGTGAAGGTATTAGTTTCACAAATACCAGAAACTGGGATAGAGACGAGCCAAGCCCAGAACCCGATGTCGAGATACCTGCAGAACCAGAACCAGCAATTGACGAAGAATATATCGCAAGGCAGGAGAAGTTGCAGGTTGCATATGAAAATGCTAAAACGATCAATTACTCTGGTATGGCACTTAACGGGACTGGCTTGTGGGCTATGGTTTTTGGGATCAGTGGGCAGTTATCTTCTCCTGAAGCTTTTGAGATGGTAAACAGTTTAAATGATACATTTGGGCTTGGAGTTGATTATCAGGCGTTTATTGATACGTTAGAAGAGTGGAAAGGGCATTTGATATCTTTAATGGTTTCTAGCCAGACCGCTATGGTTTGGTATCAGGACATCAGGAGTAAGATGAAAAAGCTTGATTCAAAAGATAGTTTTTTAAAATTTGTTAACGATGAACTTGGTAGGTTGATATGAACCAGATACAATGTATGCAATGTGGAAATGTTGTTGCGGTAATAATGTGTCATTATCAGTGTAGTGCTTGTGGCTATGCTGTAAATTGAGATGATGGAAGCGATCCGGGTTCGGAAAGAGAGGAAGAAAGAGATGAACAACAAGAAGTTAATTTCTACAAGTCAGCTGGCTAAACATCTGGGTGTAACCAGACAAGCAATTTACAAATGGAGAAAAAAAGGAATGCCTGTTTTTATAAATCACCTTGAAGGTAAATTAATACGTTACGAGCTTGAAGAAGTAGTTAATTGGTTAAACAGGGTGCAAGATAAAAACTGATGAGAGATAACAGGGTAGAACCAAAGTTTTATGTCAAAAAGAGAACTAAATCCGGGATATATATCACCATAGCAGAGGGTGATACACGTAAAGAGGTTATTGACAATTTAAAGAGAGATTCAGAAACATACAGAGAGAGGACAAGCAAAAATGAGCAAAAGGTACACTGATACAGGGTTGTATGACCGAGAATGGTTTCAAGAGCTTCCATTAAAATATAAATGCTTTTGGGAATATATATGTAAGAAATGTAATCATGCTGGTATATGGGATGTTAATGTAAGATTAGCCAGTTTTTGCATTGGTGAGTCAGTAGCTAGGGAAAAAATATTAAAAGCGTTTAATGGGAAAATTATAGAAATTGAAAGCGATAAGTGGTGGATACCTAAGTTTGTTAAGTTTCAATATGGATTAACCTTAAATATTGACAACAGGGTACACAAGTCTGTAATAGCAATTTTAGAAAAATATGATTTAGTAGATGAGGAAGGTAATGTCAAAGTTCCACAAGGAAGCAAAAGCCCTATTGTTGGCAAGAAAAAACCAAAGACTAGTGCAGTGGTTAAAAAGTTTAAGTCTCCTACTATGGAAGAAGCTGTTGAATATTTTAAAAAGCAAAAATATATAAACCCTGTCGATGAGGGACAGGCATTTTGGAGATATTATGAGAACAATAGATGGGTAACTGGAAGGGGAAGAGTCAAAATGACCAACTGGCATCTTGCAGCAGGGAACTGGAACAAGAATGTCAAAGACAGGAAGCCCTCTGGAGTAAAGGAAAATAAGCGTGTCTTTATCCAACAAAGTCACAAGGACGAAGGGGCTGGCTGGTGAATACGAATTTAAGTTTTCACCACATCCCGGTAAACAAACAGAATTTTTAAAATGTACATCTGATTGGGTTTTTTACGGTGGAGCAAGGGGGGGTGGTAAATCGTTTACTCTTTCATGGAAAGCTGCATTAACCCCTAGACGGTGGCATTACGAATATAATAGAAAAATAATTAAGAAGAGGGAAGCTGAAAGGCTCTCTGCTCTTGGAAGAACTCCTTCTGTAAAAGTCGATGCAATAAGTATCGATTATCCCGATTACATTGCTCTTCTGGTCAGAAGAACATATCCCCAGCTAGAAAGAAATTTAAAACCAGAATGTGATAAGCTTTATAAGCTGTATAATGGTAATTGGCAGGAAAGAAACAAGTGTTACCAGTTTCCATCTGGGGCTAAAGTTTACATGGTTCATTGTCAGGATCGCAGGGCTTTAGATAACTATATTGGTGGTAACTATAATTTTATTGGAATTGACGAAGCGAATCAGTTTCCAGAGGAATGGGTAGAAGAGTTAAGCACAGCAGTAAGGACAGACAATGCTGAACTTAAACCACAAATATGCCTAACCTCTAATCCGGGCAATATTGGGCATATATGGCTGAAACGAAAGTTTGTTGACGTATGTCCACCAGTTACAAAAGGGACGGTCTACAATGAAGATTTTGAAGTAGAATATCCAAGAAATTATAGTGGTGAAGAGCATACAGATGAAGAGGGTGTTACATGGAAGTATATACCAGCCACTGTATTTGATAATCCATCGCTATTAAACAATGATCCTGCTTATGTTAGAAAGCTCAAAAAATTAAATCCAATATTAAGGGCTATGTGGTTAGAGGGTAGATGGGATGTGTTTGCAGGTACATTCTTTGATAATTGGAATCCTATGCACCATGTAATACCACATAAAGATTTTAAATATAAAACCCATTTCAAAAAAGACACCCATGCTTTGTATAGATTTTATGATTATGGAACTAAAGCCCCTTTTGTATGTTTATTTGCAGCAGTAGATCGGGATCAGAATATGATTGTATTTGATGAGATAGTAGAAACTGGTTTATCTGCATCAAGGCAGGCTAAAATGGTGAATGATTATACATGGAAGAAATATAAGCTAAAGCCATCTGATTTTCAAGATGATATTGCTGATCCAGCGTACTGGACAAAGCATTCTGAAAAAGAGGGGGCATTATATAGCCCGGCAGACTTTTATGCAGATGAAGGTCTGTATATCACAAAGGGAAATAATGATCGTAAAGCAAAAGCAAAAGTTGTATATGAAAGCTTTGATGTAGATGATGATGGAATATCAAAAATAAGGTTTACAGATAATTGTAGTTATTCAATAGAGACAATTCCTAATTTACCATCTGCAGAAAATGATCCAGAAGATATTGATACTAAAGCAGAGGATCATGCATATGATGCCCTCGCATACGGTGCTTTAAAGGTACTCCCCAGCTTGGTTACCGAAATAAACCGTAAAAAAGGTTGGAGATATCAGATGTTAGAAAATAGCTCTTATTCAGGTGGTGCTATATCGTGGAAGTCCGCATAATTGGCGTATAAACAAACAGACAGTCAAGGTATAATCCCTAAACAAGCAGATAGGGTGACCAAGGCGTTTCGCTATGCTCAAGATTCGTTTTTACAAGCAAGGCAGGACAGCGAAAAAGCAGTACGATATCTAAACAATGACACTTGGACATCTTCAGAAAAATCAAACGCAACAAAGTATAAAAAACCTACCTTAAAATACAACATAATAACCCCTATCATCTCGACACTCGTTGGAAATGAACAATTAAATCGCAGAAGAGCTAAGTTTAAACCTACTACTGTTGAAAGTGTAGATGTTTGTGATACTATACAAGGCAGGTGGAATGCTTTGGAAGATGAACAGCAGATAGAAGACAAACTCCAAATAGCCTTTATAGATGCGTTGACAACTAA
>TARA_R100000808_G_scaffold811_3_pt1 | contig 13002 bp, 21 predicted proteins | sample TARA_R100000808 | Tara Oceans TARA_R100000808 (sample SAMEA2622852) | marine metagenome | biome: marine biome (ENVO:00000447); feature: marine epipelagic mixed layer (ENVO:xxxxxxxxx); material: "saline water (ENVO:00002010), including plankton (ENVO:xxxxxxxx)" | depth 140 m | reverse complement strand
TTGAATGAATACGAAACAACGCCTTATCAAGATAGGCCGCAAGAAATATTAGCGGATGTTATCGGGATTGGGGCGGGCGTAGTAGACCGAATTAATGAATTAAATATATGCCCGTGCCGCGGAGTTAATGTGGCCGAAGCATCGCCAATGAAGGATAAATATAACCGTTTACGTGATCAACTGTGGGCGGAGTGTAAAACGTGGTTCGAAGAACGAGAGTGTAGTATTCCACAAGATGATGCATTAATAGCGGAACTTACTATTCCAAAATATAATTTTACAACCACGGGTAAATTAAAAGTCGAAGCAAAACAAGAAATGAAAAAACGGGGATTTGCGTCGCCGGATGTTGCTGATGCATTAGTGTTAACTTTTGCAGCTTCAGCTATGACGGCGTTTAAAGGGAATACACGGTATAATTGGAATCGTGCAATAGATCAAAATTTAGATTGGGTGGTATAATGGATGAAAATGTGGCTGTATTAATAATAATGGCATCTATTCGATCTATTTATGACAGTAGTAATATAAGCTGGGAAGATATGGTTACAGCTTTATTAGCATCGTCAGCTTATGCGGCAAAAGAAGCTGGATATTCTGCAGATGAATATTTAGATATTGTCGATACAATTTCTGTAAAAAGCGTCGACGAATTAGATTTATTAGAAAATTGCATTGGTAGTTGTTAACCGTCTATTAACTCTCCCGTGACTCTCTCGAATAGACGGTTAATTAATTAAGAGGATATAATGGGCTTATTAGACATTTATGCAAATACAGATATATCTAATCCGTATATGCAACAAGGGCAAGATCACTCAATAATTAAAGATTGGGCGAAACAAAACCCTTATGCGGCGGCTTCTATTGCAACTATGCCGTTACCTATAACAAGTGCCGCTTTAGGATTAAAAGCCGACTATGATATGTACAAAAACGATCCAGATAGTCGTAAATGGTACAATTATGCATTATCGGGTTTAGGTGTATTACCGTTAGTTCCACCGGCTTCCGCTATAGTAAGAAGCGGTATACAAGGTAATTTATTACAAGATGCCGGTAATATTGCTCAAGATGTTAAAACGACAGCTAGTAATATAAAACAAGGCGCACGTAATTTATTTGATGTTAATAATTACAATACGCCAAGCTACGGATTATTAGCAAATACTGTAGAATCAATACCAGCTGTAAGACCAGATCCAGGTTCGGCATCAAAAAATTATTTAGGCATGTTTGTGGGCAAAAAAGATCCACGTTTTAAAGAAGCATCAAGAAAACTTGGAGAAAAGTTTTACGGCGGACAATCTGACGAAGAATTATTTAGAGAAACCGGCATTATGAGAGATCCGGTAGGTAAATGGAAGGGCGGTGCTGATTTAGAAAACGCTTTAGAAGTTACCGATGATTATGTTTTAAATGAATATCAAATGAAAAAATTTTACGGTAATTTACCGCGTAATTCTGAATTTATTGAAACACATGCAGAAAGATTAAGATTAATGTCAAAAGCTAGTCCTGATTTTAATATAAGTAATAGTAATACACATTATCAAAATTACCTACAATCACCGACAATAAAAGATTTATTACAAGGTAAAGATATAAATGATTTATTAAGCGCATACCCTGAAGTAGGCAAAACAAAAGTTATATTTAATATTAATAAAGAATTACCTAATGCAAGCGGATCGTTTAATGAATATTCAAATGCGGTTGATCCTAATTTTATACCAACAATAATAGTTAATGCTAGAAATGAGAGAGAAGCATTAGATGTTTTAAAACATGAAATGCAACATAATATACAAGCTATTGAAAATTGGACACTAGGTGGTAATCCAAATATTAAAGTTGTAAGACGTAGATTAGAAAAAAATATAAATAGATTACCTACTAATATAAGAGAAGATATACATAAACTAAGTTTATTATATCGTAATAATTATAGAATAAATTCATCTGAATCATTACAAAATTTAACTAATAAAATAAAAGAATTTCATACAAAATATGTAGATGCTCCGGATACATTTAATCGTGTACATGAGTTTGCAAAAATAGAAGCCGGATTAAATTCATCTAATGAATCTATAAGAAACCTCGCGGCTCACGAAGCATATATGAGAATGGGTGGGGAAGTACAAGCGCGTGCAACACAATTCCGTTCAGGTATGACATTAGATGAACGACGTAATTTTAGTCCTTATTTTAAAGGAGCAAATACATTAGAAAATACTGCTGGAAATCAATTAGAAAGAGCGTTAGTACAACCAACTAATGTAAAAAAAATGGTAGAAGGTTTTAACTTAGACGTAAAAGCGCGTCGTAAACCACGGTATCAATATCCACAAGATTTTATAATAGATTAATAAACGTTGTGAGCGACATAAAAATCAACCCAGCGTTTAGGAAGCATAGCATTTTGATTAGGATATTGTCGCCAAATTTCTTCAAGTAGTTCTAAAATAGTCCAAGCATATTCCGGAATAGTAACAGTTTTATTATCATGGCGTTTACCGGTACACCAATAATAAACAGTTTGTGGAGTAACGCCAATTATAAGAGCAAATTTACGTCGGTAACCTTGTTTACCAGCAGAAATTCTTTTTATTCGATCATTAAATTCTTCGTATTTTGTCATTATATTTCTCTAATGTTAAAGTTAATAATTTTTGTCTATGTGCTATTTCTAACACTTTGACAATTTTAAATATTTTTTGGTGCAAATCTTTATCTAACGAGTTACTAGTAATATAATTTTTTACATCATAACTCGTTTCAATAAAATCTTGCGCTTCTAATTTTTGTTTCATAGACATTATTCTTCCTCTATTTGAAATTTACTAGCAACACCATTATCTAAATAATAAAAAATAGTGTATCTTCGATCATCAAAATGACCATTATAAAGAACCATTTCTGCGTCAGTATAAATTGGTTCACCTTCTTCAGTTTTAACATCTAAAACTTTTTGGATTAAATGCTCTTGATTTTCTTTAGTAAGATTTTTAAAAGTGACGCCGGTTTGTACTATTTCTTTTTTAAACATTATATTTCTACCTCTGATAATTCAATGTCTAATTCATCTGCAATATAGTACCGTAATTCTGTATAACAATCGTCACACAATAACTTATCAGCATAAGGCGATAAAACATTAGCAAATTCGTAGTGTTCTTTTAATCTTTTCATCGTTATTAAAGTCATATCTTCTTCTATATCTTTATTAACTTTACAACATTTACAAGTTTTCATTACACTACTCCTTCATAATCTTTTTGGCCGTGATCTGTTAGTGTACACCAACGATCAATATATCCGTTAACAGTACAATCGGATACTTCTTCGTCGGGATTATTAAACATAATTATAGAAGCCCAATCGCTTTCTTTATCTTTAGTCATAATAAATTCCATTGCGTCTAAATCATCGACTAAAGAATTTATTTCGTTTGAATCAGTACCTTTATATTGTGAACAGTTTTCTTCATCAATAATTTCGATAGTCCAACCGTCTTGTAAGGCTTTTTTAATTAATTGATATGATGCAGATCTCATTATAGTTCTCCTTCTGGTATATTGTATTTATTTAAAACTTTATTAGCAAATTCTAACCCACATCTAAGGGTACAAAAATTACCATATTTTAATTCGTATGTTTCGCCGTCCCAAAGATTAAAAGATATTATTTTAAAAACGTCGTTTGTTGGGGCTACTAGTTTATTAGTCATTATTTGATTACCTACATAATTTAAATCTTTATCAAATAAATGATCCCATTCACCGTTAAAATTTGAATGGTAAATTGTTTTTTTATGTGATTTTTTACCGCAGTTACGGCAAGTTAAATTTTTACTACTCATTATAGTTCTCCATTCTTTTTTATTATTTTCGGAACTAATTCTTTTAATATATAATCTTGTAAAGATTTATTTTCTTCTTTATATTTTTTTAATGTATTTTTTGTATTATCTAAATTATTAGATAATTTCATAATTTGAAGATTAAGATCGTGGTTTTCGTTTTCAAGTTCTTGATATGTCATTATTTGTTCTCCTTAGTTAAATTTTTTGGATCTATTTTATCGAAGCCACAACGAGCAACAATAAACCATTCATTGTTTTTAAAAACAATATCACCAACACTCATTGAGTGATGTTTAGTTGAAGCAAGAACTTTTGATTTATCTCCGGTATTATCTGCGTCAAATGCTTCATCTAAATCATCTGTTAAAAACTGTGCTACCGGTGAATACAATTTAAAGATGTCTTTTGTTAAATCTTTAGAAGTCATATCAAATCTATATAATCTTTTATTAGATTTCTTTGTATATGCTTCTGCTGTGTTTGTGTCTATTTGGTATAATGTAATCATTTTTGTTCTCCTAATTGTTAAAAAATTTCGTTACTATAAATATACAACATAGTTATAATTTATACAAGTTTATTATAACATAGTTGTAAAAAAAAAGAGGTACTTATGTATAAAATATGTGATATTTATGAATTTGAAAAAAGATGTGTTTCTATGGAAAGATGCATTTTACGCGTAGAACCGGCTGTGGAAGCTAAAGTAGAAACAAAAAAAACCAACTAAAAAAGTTAAAAAATCAATCTTTGGAAAGAGAAAATAATTATGCCAAAAATGGATGATATTCAACTTCAATCTATAGTTCGTAATGAAATCGAACAAGCGTTAGGGTATGCCGATTCGGAATTTGCGAGTCAGCGTATGGAAGCGCACTCCTATTATATGGGAGAAGAATTAGGTAATGAAGTTGACGGAAAATCACGCGTTATTGCTACAGAAGTAAGTGATATTATTGAATGGGCTATGCCATCAATTATGCGAGTCTTTACAGCTACTCCAGACTTTGTAAAATTTGTTGGTCGTATGCCAGAAGATGTGGGTTATGCCGATCAATGTACAGCTTATGTAAACTTTATAATGCAATCTGATAATGAGGGTTTTCGTTTAATTCATAATTGGGTTAAAGATTCATTACTAAATAAAATTGGTGTTTTAAAAGTATATTGGGATGAAACATCAACATCTAAAAATGAAATCTATGAAAACTTAAATGAAGATGAATTAATTAATTTAATTCAAGACAATAATGTTGAAATTATAGGACAAGAAAATTTTGATGTTATTGATAATGATGAAGTTATCGGACAGCAATATAACGTCGAAATTAAAAGAACTAAAACTGATGGTAAAGTTAAAATAGAAAACGTACCACCTGAAGAATTTTTAATTTCTAAAAGAACTAAATCATTTGAAGATGCTGATTTTATGTGTCATCGCACAACTGTAAAAGCTGGCGATCTTATTGCTATGGGATACGATAGAGAATTAGTAGATCGTGTTGCCGGAAGTGTAGCTGAAGAAGAACAAGAAACTCAAGAACGCTTTGACGATATGGAAGGTTCTGATAATTCTGCAAATACAGATCCATCAATGCGCGAGTGCTTAGTTAATGAAAGTTATATAAAAATTGATGCCGATGATGATGGTATACCTGAATTAAGAAGGATAGTAACTTTAGGACAAGGATATGAAGTTGTAGAAAACGAACCATTTGATAAATTTCCGTTTGCGTGTATTTCTCCGATATTAATGCCGCATAGAATGGTTGGTCGTTCATTAGCTGAATTAGTTACTGATCTTCAAAGAATTAAAACTGCTGTATTACGTCAAATGTTAGACGCTTTATATGCAACTAATAATCCAAGAGTTGTTGCTGTTGAAGGGCAAGTATCAATAGAAGATTTATTAAATAATAAAACCGGCGGTATAGTAAGAGCGCGTGCGCCTAATATGGTTACACCATTACAAACCGGCGGTGTATCTCCGGAATCATTTCCATTAATCCAATACTTAGATGAAGTAAGAGAAAGTCGAACCGGCTTGTCAAAAGCAAGTATGGGGTTAGATGCTGATGCTTTACAATCAACTACTGCTACAGCTGTGCAAGCGACATTAAATGCCGCGCAAGGTAAAATTGAAATGATGTGCCGCGTTATGGCCGAAACCGGATTTAAAGATTTATTCTTATTAATCAAACAGTTAGTAGTAAAACATCAAGACTACGAAAGAATAGTTCGTTTACAAAATAATTATATTCCAATGAACCCTAATCAATGGGATGAATTAGAATTTGATATGGAAGTAAATGTTGGTTTAGGTAGTGGTCAAATAGAACAAAAAGTTGCTTTCTTAAATACTATATTAAAACAACAAGAAGGTATCTTATTAAAATTAGGATTAAATAATCCTTTAGTTACTTTAGGACAGTATAGAAATACATTATCTAAAATTACGGAACTAGCCGGTTTTAAAGATCCGTCACAATTTTATTTAGATCCTGAAAATTTACCACCAGAAATACAGCAACAATTACAAGAGCAACAGCAAAATCAAATGGGGCAATCTCCGGAAGCGCAAGCCGCTATGGCTGAAGTCGAAATTGAAAGAGCAAAAGCCGAAGCTGATATACAATTAAAACGTGAAAAAATGGAAGCTGAATTGCAATTAAAACGTGAAGAAATGCAACACAAGTTAGAATTAAGAAAACAAGAATTACAAATGGAAGCAGAGTTAAGAAATATTGAAGCGCAAATTGGCGCAAATATTTCTACTAATTTACCACGTTCACAATAAGTTGCTATTTTATAAAAATGTATTTAAGATGGTAGTAACCTTGTATGGGTTAAAATTTAAAGCGTATTAGTTACAGCTAGTACGCTTTTTTATTTAAAAAATGTTTTAGCATCTATTAAATAAATTCTATGTTTTCTTGGAAAGCGATATTGAATTTTACCTTTATGTTTTCCTTTTCGTATGACTTTATAAAAAACATCATAATTGCCACCACGAAAAGTATTAACATTAGAAGTATAAATTGCATTTTTCCAATTTTTAGGCAAATGCTTACGATATTCTTTTTCGTAATTTACCTTTTTTACTTTAGGTTTTCTCACTACAACTTTTATAGGTTGAGGATTAAGCAAAAAATCTGGTATAACTAAATCAGTCATTTACTTACCAATATACTAAAGATACTACTTAACGCATAGTAGTCTTTCCATTCTCCTAAAGTATAAAATGAATTGCAGTTTGATTGTCTGCAATCCCAAGTATCATAAACTGTGTCATTAATAACAGCAGTTAAATGATTTCTGGTAAGTAAAACACAACGACCTTCAAATTGAAGATTTTTTAATTGTATTTTTTTACCATTTATTTTTGGTGGACTTTGTTTTTCAAATCCTTTTGATAAAAGATATTTTTCGTATAACCATGGATCATTAGGAATTGCACCATACTTTACAGAATAATCACATAAATCTTTAAGTGTAGTTTTATATGATTGGTTAAGTATAATTGAAATAGAACGGACTACACAATCAGCACCTTTTCTGGAACGAGTGTAATCTTTACTTCTATTACCATCATGGTATTTGTATTTTGTATTCATAGTAATCTCCTTTATAAAAAAGGTTACTACCAACTTAAACACATTTTTATTTACAATTTCAAACAGCATAGTTAATTCGTCATACTCTATTATAACATTTTTAAGGAAAAGAGTCTAAATCGTTACTGACAGCCAATTACAGAACTTAAGATTTTGTAATAATTGGTAAATTTTACAAAAAAAAACGAATCACTAAGGAATCATAAATGAATGAAGGAAAACTCCGTGAAGATAGAGCAAATGGTCAAAAAGCGGAACTCTTATTAAAAAACGAAATTTTAATAAATGCTTTTGTAGAATTAGAAAAGCAATATTTAGAAATAATAAAAAATTCAGAAATTGCCGATGTAGAAGTACGCGAAAACGCTTATAAATTAATGCGTTCACTCCAACTATTACAACGACATTTAGAAACCGTAGTTTCTACGGGAAAAATCGCCTTACATCAATTAGATGAAGGTTAATCTTAAATATAAAGGATAATATTATGAATGACACTAACTCAAACGAGAGTGCATCGATTTCACAGCAAGACGCTGTGGGTTTACTTCTAAATCAAGATAGTGCGGATACTTCCGACAACACTCCAAACGAAGAAGAAGTTATTGCATCAACTGAAGATCAAGTTGATCAGCCTATTGAAGAAAGTACTGAAGAAGTACAAGAAACAATAGAAGCCGAAAGTACTGAAGAAGAAAATACCGAGGAAGAAATTGATAACACTCAAGAAGAAGTTGAAGTCGTTAATATCGATGGAACAGAGTGGACTATTGATGACTTACGCGGTGGCGTTCTTAGACAATCGGATTATACTAAAAAAACTCAAGATTTAGCAGAACAAAGACGAAAATTAGATACTGCAAATCAAGAAATTTTAGAACAACGTAATCGTTATGAGCAAGGACTCGCAGAAATTACTAAACGACTACAAGAAGCAACAGCGGATGATACAGATTGGCAAGCATTAAAAGAAACTGATCCGGTAGCATATGCTGTAAAACGTGAAGAATACCGAGAGAAACAAGAAGTATTGCAACGCGCTCAAGCGGAACAAATGCAGATTGCTCAAGGTAAAATGCAACAACATCTTGCTGTAGAGCAAGAAAAATTATTGCAAGCTATTCCAGAATGGCAAGATCCTAAAGTAGCACAGAAAGAAAAAACTGAAGTTGTTACTTATGCGAAACGCTTTGGATTTAGCGATCAAGAGTTGCAAAATGCTTCAGATCACAGAGCCATAAATGTATTAAGGAAAGCTATGTTATATGATCAATTAACGGGAAATAAAGCTGTTAAAAAGAAAGTAACAAAAGCCCCTAAAATGGTAAAAAGTGGTCGTCCGGTAACAAAAACTGAAGTCACTCAACGACGTGAGCAAGAACTTTTAAATAAACTCAACAAGAGCGGTAATCGTGAGGATGCAATTAATTACATGCTTGCAAAAAACCGTTCATAATTTTATAGGAGCGTTGTTAAATGGCAACATATAAAACTAGTGACGCTGTAGGTGAAAGAGAAGATCTATCGAATGTAATAACTCGAATTGATCCAGAAGAAACACCGATCTACAGTAATGCTAAAAAAGAAACTACAAAAGGTGTATTTCACGAATGGCAAGTACAAGAATTAACTGCCGCCGCAAGTAATAATCATGTAAATGAGGGCGCAGACTATTCTTATGCTAATCCAACTGCAACTACAAGACTTGGTAATTATCACCAAATCTCAGTACAAGCCGCAAGTGTGTCTGGTACTTTAGATGTAGTAGATAAAGCTGGTCGTGATCGTGAAACTGCTTATGTGAAAGTACTTAAAGGTATTGAGCAAAGACGTGACATTGAGAAATCTCTTGTTACTGACCAAGGCAGATCAAGTTCTGATCCAAGAAAAGCTGGTACTCTTACTTCATGGATTACTAATCAATCCGCAGTAGGAGCATCAACTACTTCTGCTGGAACGGGCGTAGGAGCGAGTGACCGCGCAGGAACTAACGCCGCTTTAACTTTAGCTAAAGTAGATACTGCTATGCAAGCGGCATATACTGACGGTGGCGCACCATCGATGATGGTTGTTAGCCCAGCTAATAAAGTAGCATTTTCTGATCTAAGTTCAGGTTCAGTAGTAACTAATGAGTTACATATGACTTCACCAAAAGATGCAACAATCATTGGTTCAGTATCAATGTATTTAACAGACTTTGGTACTTTAAATGTAACAATAGATCGTGTAATGCCTAATGATACTATCTTCTTATTAGATACAAATCATTATAGTGTTGGTACTTTACCGGGACGTAATTTTTCAGTTTCCGATGTAGCGGCAACCGGTGACGCGACTAAATTTGCGATTGTTTCAGAGTGGACATTAATTATGTCTGCACCTAAAGCACACGCGCAAGTTATAGACTTAAATACATCTTGATAATAGGTGAGTATAGAGAGGGTGTAATAGCCCTCTCTATTTTTGGAGATTAAAATGCCGGTTACAAAAGATAGAATTTTATCAAAAAGTAAATACAAAAAAACAGAAATTAAAACAGAAATTGGCGAAGATTTTATTGCTAGTGAAACAGATGTTACACCGGTAATAGAACATGCAAAAAAATTATCAAATGAATATCAAAAAGGTTCATTATTAGGTAATACACAAAAACACCAAAGTCATATAGCTGAGATACCAGCGGTTGTTTATTACGATATGTTAAGAAAATTAGGACAGCCAGCAGAAAATCCTAAAGCATGGAAAAAATGGCTTAATGATCCTGACAACAAAGTATTTCGTGTTGGCGGTGGGAAGTTATAGGAGATAATTAATGGCTATAGGAACATATGACGAATTAAAAACATCAATAGCTAATTGGTTAGCACGCGATGATTTAACAGCAAAAATACCAGATTTTATTACAATGGCCGAAGCTAGAATGTCCCGGGAAATGGAAAGTCGCGCTCAAACTAAACGTGTAACAGCAACTTGCGTTGTAGGAGATGCATATATTTTATTACCATCCGACGTAAGAAGTATTCGTAATGTTCAAGTAAATACAACGCCACCTACAATATTAAAATATATGACTCCTTCTGCATTAGAAAGAGAATATCCAACTACTACTAACGGTAAACCAAAAGCATTTACTGTAATAGGTGGAGAAATTAAATTTGGTCATGCTCCTGATAGTACTTATGTAATAGAAATTACTTATTTAGGTGGTATACCAACTTTAAGTGCGTCGACTACAACATCAACTATTTTAACACGCCATCCTGATTGTTATTTATACGGAAGTTTATTTAACGCTTATGCTTATTTAATGGATCAAGCACAAACCGCTCAATTTGGACAATTATTTACAATCGCATTGGAAGAAGCTAAACGCGATGAAGATATGGCAAAATTTAGTACAACCCCCGTTATGCAACCGGAATATGGAGAATAAAAAATGTCTGCATCAAATTATTTAGAATTAAAGTTACTAGATCATAGTTTAGGAACTACAGCTTATACAAAACCTAGTAATGTTTATATAGGATTACATACAACTTCAGCATTAGACGCTGGATCTGGAACAGAATTAAGTGGTTCTGCTTATGCACGTCAGGCTATTACTTTTGCGGCCGCATCAAGTGGTTCAGCAAGTTCTAATAGTACTGTTACTTTCCCAACTGCTACCGGCTCTTGGGGTACTGTTTCCCATTGGTCAATTTGGGATGCATCAAGTAGTGGTAATTTATTATTTCACGGATCATTTGCCGCTAGTAAAACTATAGCTACCGGCGATGTATTAAAAGTAAGTTCAGGCGATATAACTATATCTGTTGATTAATGTCGGTTACAAATCCTAATTTAGATCAATTAGATGCATGGGGTTCAATAGATGCGTTACCGTATTCTTTAGACTCTGCTGTTTGGGCTGATGCTACTAGTCATTATGCTAGTGGTAACACAAGCGCATCTTTTACTACTGTTGGTGCAGAACCCGAAATACAATATGGTTTAGTTGGAACAACAACTAATGTTGCTTTTTCAACAGCTGGTACAGCAACTAGAGTAAAAACATTTAGTGGTACAACTAGTGCAACTTTTTCTACTGCTGGTGCAGAGCCAGAAAAACAAAGATTTGCAAGCGGAACTACTTCAGTATCGTTTTCTACTTCTGCAAATCAACCGACACAAATACAGCATCGTACCGGAACTGTTGCATGGGTATTTTCTGCAACTGCAACTTTAAGTGTAGAATACGATGGAACGGGTAGTACATCATTTTTATTTAGTACAGCTGGTAATGCTGGATATATTACATTATTTAGTGGAAATACAAGTGCCGCAGTTTCATCTACAGCAGAATTAACAAAAGTTGGCGCACGATGGTCAAGAATATCTGAAGGTTCAGAATCTTGGACAAGTATCTCAGAAGGTTCAGAAACATGGAGTCAAATATCTGAAGGCTCAGAAAGTTGGTTAATACAATGATAAATTTTGGTGAATGGATACCTGATCAACCAGCTTATAATAATGCTGGTGCTTCAGTAGCAAAAAATTGTTTTCCTTCTGCTAGAGGATATAGGCAAATAAAAGGGTTATCAGATTTTTCTAATGCGGCTGACGATCGTTTACGTGGGATGCGCGCGGCAAAGTCTAATACACAAGATATTACTATTGTATGTGGGGATGGCACTAAATTATATAAGTATAATAAATCAAATAATAATTTAGAAAATGTATCAAAAGCCGGTAATTATAGTTTAGGAATAGAAGATCGATGGGTATTCGTACAATTTGGATCTGAAATTATAGCGGCTGGTGGAACTGACGTACCATTACAAAAATGGACATTAGATACATCAAGTGCTTTTGCTGATTTATCAGGTACAGCCCCAGCCGCAAGATATTTAGCAGTAGTAAGAGATTTTGTAATGAGTGGTTTTACAAAAGAATCTGGTACAACTTATCCATATAGAGTTCGCTGGTCGGGTTTAGCTGACACATCAACTTGGGGTTCAAGTGTTACTACACAAGCAGATTTTCAAGATCAATTTGGTGTAGGTTATGTCACCGGATTAGTTGGCGGCGAATTTGCTACAATATTTTGTGAAAGAGGTATTATACGTGGTACTTATGTTGGCTCACCTTTAATATTTCAATTTGATGTTGTTGAATCTTCAAGAGGATGTTCTGTCCCGGGATCTATTTGCAATGTCGGTAGTAATGCTTTTTATTGGAGTGACGACGGTATATATGTATTTGATGGTGAAAAATCTGTTCCTATAGGAGCAGAAAAAGTAAATAGATGGTTAGTTGATAATTTTGATGCTGGATTAGAAGAACGTGTATATAGTGCCGCTGATCCATTAAAACAAATAATAGTATGGACATTTCCAAGTAAAACCGGATCAGGATCAGCAGATAGATTATTAATATATAATTATGCTTTAAATCAATTTTCTTATGCAGAAATAGCAACAGATTTAGTCGATCCTTTATTTACTGCCGGTTATACATTAGAACAAATGGCTACAGTTAATG
>TARA_R100000808_G_scaffold3929_1_pt1 | contig 13067 bp, 21 predicted proteins | sample TARA_R100000808 | Tara Oceans TARA_R100000808 (sample SAMEA2622852) | marine metagenome | biome: marine biome (ENVO:00000447); feature: marine epipelagic mixed layer (ENVO:xxxxxxxxx); material: "saline water (ENVO:00002010), including plankton (ENVO:xxxxxxxx)" | depth 140 m | reverse complement strand
GAATTAATTAATATGACTGAAGAAAAGAAACCTGTAGTTAAAGGTAAAAGACCTAATTTTAAGGGTGATGGTTGTGCTGCTTGGATAAATAAAGATAAGAATGGCAATATCTATTTATCCGTGGTATTATTGAATAGTATCAAAGTAAATTTGTTTGAGAACAAACCTAAGGCGGAAGAATGATAAATTTCAAATTATTGTGGGTGGCTGTGTGTAATGCTGCTGATGTGACTCAAATTCAGATGGGTTTTGTCTTTGGTGTGTTATATATGGCTCTTTTTTCTTTATTGTTGAGTAAGTTCTTAACTGCTGGTTGGCATTATCTATTGTTTGGTCTTGGTTCAATATTATTCTTTTATATGGAGGCTGTTGTTAAATGGTATTTGAAACTTTAGGTGTAAGTAGTGACATTTTTGGTCAGAGTTTAGCTGGTGCTATGTTTTTAGCCCAAATAGTTTTTGCTGGTTTAATTTTTATGGGAGGTTTGTTTTTTGTTTACAAAATTAAGTTTGAGTATCCACTTCCTATAACTATTGTTCGTGGCTATGGTAATTATGGTGCTTTGGACTGGTACCAAGATAAAGGTAAAATTGTTAAGAATGCTAATGACGTTGGTAGGCGTTTAGTGTTGATGCGTCAACGTGATGGTAAGAAACGTGTTAGTACTGAGGTACCTCCTGGTGAATTTAAAGGAAAGAAGGGGAAATTCGACCATTATATGTTCTTAATGGACAATAATTACCAGCTTCAACCTATTAAAGTTGACATTCGTGCTGATATGGAACACCCTTTCTTAAAGTTATTCCCTCAGGATAAATTGGACTGGGCTCGTAAAGAAGATAAACGAAGGTTAGAGAAATATGCTCAGCAGGATATGTTTTCCAAATATTTACCTACTATGGTTGTTGTTTTGGCTTTTGTCATAACTTTCTTCATAGCTTACTTTGGTTTCACTCATTTAGGTGAGGGTATGAGTCGTTTAGCTGGAGAATTTGGTAATGTTGCTGCTTCATGTGCTTCATTTTAAAATGAAAGCTGACGGTTTTAAGGAGATAGCTTATAGTACTAAAGTTCAGAAGGAGATGGCTGACCAATTAAAATTGGCTAATTGGTTAAAGTTATTTCTTATTTTAACTTTTTTACTTGCTATTTTTATGATGTTTTTGATATATACAAAGACAGGCATAATAGGAACATATCTAGTCCGAGCAATATGTTAGAGAACCCAGATATTGCGGTTGGTGTTATAGTTTTAATGGCTTCGGCAGTTTTATTTTTATTAATTCCTAATTGGGAGACTGTCCAGTTTATTTTTACTATGCTTATTTTGTTCGCTGCTTGTTTTTGGGTAAAGGAGATAATTGAGAAGGATGGGAATAAAAAGATATAAAATTGATGAGTTTAGGGAATTACAAGTGAGGGTGCTTCGTTTGAGGCGTCAAGTTATGTATTTACACTTAATTTTGCTTGTTTTTCTTGGTGTTGTAACAATTCAGGGTATTTTACATGGCTATTAAACAAAAACCTTTTGTTAGGTATCATGAAGAGAAACAAATTGACAGTTTTGCTATCCGTTTATCGAAAGATGGTACAGATAGGGCATTATTGGAGAAGGGGAAGAAGGTGTTAGAGCAAACTAAAGACTCTACTGCTATTAAGCAATTAGCTTGGATAGGGTTAGAAGTTATACTTGACAAAAAAATAAGGCGTTTAATTGACAACGTTACGAACAACCGTAGAAGAAATAAAGACCGTGGGATAGTAGACTTTGACTAATTTTGGGTAAAAGTAATTACTTTTTCAGTAAAAACGTGATACTTTTTTTTTATTTAGGTCTACATCTACAATATTAGACATTTTTGGAGGTATAAAATGAACGTGAATAAAGAATTGTATGGAGAATTATTAAAAGAAGGTAAATATGTAGAAGCAGGTATTAAATATGTTTTTGACCACAACTATGTATCTTTTGTTGAATTAGAAAAGTTATTTAGTCCTTACCTGACGGTAAAAGGAGACTATTGCATCACTAACTCTACTCATCACACAATTAAGTACTGGTGTGATATCTCCAAAGAATTTTTGGAAATTTTTAAAAAAATACTTGGTCATGAAGGGATAGCTCTTGCTAAATCAGACCGTTTAACTTATGCGATAGATGGTCGTATAATTAATATGGACTTAGCAAAAAGAGACAACCACTCTTATAAAACAGATAGGTGGTTACCGGTGGTATTAGTAAAGAACTAAATAAATTTCTTTTTATTTTTTATTGCTTTCATTCTCCAGGTACATTCTGGGCAATACCAATGGTATTCATCTGTTGTTGAGAAGGTTTTCTTGCATTTGTGGCATTTCCTCTGGTATTTGAAGACTTTCATAGTAAAAAGTACCCTCCAGCGCTAGGCTGGAAGGTGAGAGGTTTCCCAAATGTTTGAACATTTAAAGAATATTATTTTTTAGACCTTTTTCTTTGGCTTCTTCTTTTGGAAGTAGCTGATGCAACTTCTGCAGCTGCTTTAGACCTATATGTTTTCTTTGAGGCTTTTCCGGTTATGTATGATATAACTTTCCAACCGCTCTTTGTTTTTTTTAATGGCATTTTATCTATCTCCCTGAGCTTCCTCAGTTATTGAATAAGACTGTGGCGTTTTATACCACGGTTTAGCTTTATTCTTCTTAACTTTTGGTTTATATGAATAATTTTGAAACATAATTATAAGGGTGCCCTTTATAGTCGGGCCAGACTTACTTTGTTATTTAACTTCGTCTTCCGAACCCAAAATAACCTACAATTACAATAGCTGCTAAAGCTAAAATACCTAAACCTACTAAAGTACCTGCAGTACCGAACTGAGTTGTAATGTTACCAACTGCAGTAAGTGCGTTATTGGATGCGTTATATGCTGAAGAACTTGCAACTTGTGTATCTCTAATTGCTCCGATAACAACTGCAGCTACAGTACAAAAAATACCTAAGCTTAGAAAGCCAGCAACCCATTTATCTACTCCGCCTAACATGAATATCACCTCCAACCCGAGGTATAGAGTCATTTATATTTAAAATTATATCCATTAACATAGTGAGAGGTAAAATAAATATATAAATGATGGTAAACTTTTACTCTCCGCTCTTACTTGCATAGCTCCAAATTACTCCTATAACCAACATTGCAATAACAATAAAGAATTGTGTTGCGTTAATAAACCCAAGGAGATAAAACAGTATTCCTGGTATTAATGTTAACCATCCTCCTACTAACATTGCATCTGGTACTCTCGTACCTTTTACCATTAGGTTTATCATTACTATTGCAAATAATGCTATTAGTAATGCTATTCCAAACTTGTAATTTGTTACTGTGTTTGCATAATTAAACACTAAGTCTAATGATGTTAAATTTGTAGGGGTTGGGTATGTCATGCTGTGAACCTCAATATTAAAGTTAAGAATGCGAATAGGAGTATTACACATATTATTGCTATAATTACGCTAACTAATTCTTGTGGGATAGCAAATACTGTTGTAAACCCGTTTAAAATTTCTTTTGCTGACACAAAAGGCAAAGTAACTAGCTCTTTAATTAGTCCTAACGCTTCTGGTACTAGTGAGATAATAAAGAAGTTAGAACTACTATAACTTGGTAAAGCTAACAATTCTGAATAACTTTCATTTATTTCTTTAGATAACTCTGTGGTCTTATTAAATTGGGTTAAATAACTATCATCTATTGTAACATTATAACCCGTTTCACTGTCTGCTAAATTATTAATTAGTGCATAACTCCCAGTAAATATTGCACTAACCAGTAATATTACAATTAATATGTCTGATAACTTCATCTTCTATTAACCACCCATAACATTGCTAACCCTAGCACTATTGTTCCCACTAACCACGTCCAACTCAAAGGAATTAAATTAAACAACGACATAATTATTACTGATATTAAACTTAATACAATTGCTAAATTTGCGTTTACCAAACCTAATAAGGACACCACTAAAAATATAATTAACGCTATAAAGAGTGTGTTTGTCCCTCCTAATAAATCTTTTAATTGGGTATTTGTATTAACTGGTAACTGGTTCACAACTGTTGGTTCTCCTTCAGTTATAGCTTCTACTGTAGCCAAATAAGTTATATTCCCTTCGGTAATTGTGTAATTGAACTGTCCAGAAGAGGTATTAAGACACTGATAACTCCATTGAGTGCCATTACCTGTTAATGTGAAACACCATTGTTCTGGTGAACCTCCTGTGTAATTATATGTATAATTAATTAACTGTGTTACTGGGTCATATGTTAGTGAGTCTTCTAAATTGGCGAACAGTGTTAAACGTGAGGCTAATGGGTTCGCTCTCCCAGTTTGGATAATATATTCATATTCTGTACTGAACAGTTTAAACCGTGCTGTAGATATTTGTAATGTGCCATTAGTGTCATATATTTTAAAACTATAAAATGTAGTGCCTGAAGCTAAATTAAGTATCACTTTACCTTCTGCGTCTGTAGACTCAGTTTCAACCAAAACGTCTGTATCTGTAGATATTCTATATCTATAAGCTTCTACAGTTACTCCCTGGAGGTTATTATCTCCATCATCAATAATGTGGAACGTTATATCTGTTGCTCCTTCTAATAAGAATAAGTCAACAGTCCTATTACTCTCATAAACTGGATACCCTAGTGCTTGGTACTCTCTTGAGCTGTATCCAGCTTCTGATGTTTGATATTGTATTGTTGTATTGGTACTAAAGTTACCCCAACTTGGGTACATACAGATAGGGAATGTTGTGTTTCCTTGTAATAACCCATTAAAATTGTTTGAATAAGCCCCATTAGAGTAATAAAATTGGAATGTTATTGACCCGTTTAATAAAGTCTCAAATGTTTCATCTTTTATTTGGTACTCCACCCATTTAGTTGGGTTGGTTGTACAATTACTAATTCTCGGTGAGTATACTGTAGTATTTTCTTCTGAGGTATTAAATTCAGTTGTTCCAAGGTAATAATTCCAATAATATGTTACATTTGTATCATTCATTAATGGTGGTATTGTCACATTTGTATTAAAGAAGAAATGTGTTGAGGTATTAGTTGCTCCTGATGGGTAAGCTGTATTGTTCCAGTATAAAGTTGCATTAGCTGTGGTATAATATGAAGTATTCATAGTCACATTAAGTAAATATTGTGATATATCTCCCGATAATACTTGACTGTTATTACCTGTAATAGGCACATGTACAAGAAAAGAACGTGTTTGGTTTCTACAGTTTAATTCTCCAATACTTTCAAAGTCCCACTTGTCAGTGCTTGTAAATTTTGTAACTGTTACTTCTACTGCATTATCACTTATTCTTATTATGTTTACTGACTTAAGGTCATCAGTTTCAAAGTCCATCCACTTTTTCCCCATTACTAAATGACCTTCATACTCTGTCAACCCATCTAAAATGTGTATATATTGGTTTGACTCAACAATGAATTGCTCAGAGGAAGTAGTGGAGTCACTTTCAAACCCAAAAGAAACTTTATCATCTTCTTCTATATAAGATACTGACTCTGTATCTTCTGAGTCCACCATAGAAACGTTTAATGTGTCTCCTTCATCTTCTACTACTAGTGTTACGTTTTCAATTTCAATACTATCTATGGTAATATTTTCATCAGTATGTCCATCACAAACTTCTGCATACGCATAAAACGTACCTTCTTCTCCCACAAAACTTACAGTATCGTCTATGGTGTAATTATTTAACCCAGTTAATGTATTGTTTGAACTGTTATGAAATAATGTTCCGTTAGGATAAGTAATATTGTACTGATATGAGAACATGTTTGGGTCTTGTAAGAATATGTTTGAATAAAGGGTGTCAGTTATTATTGTTGTGTTCAAATTATTTGGTGTATTCCATGTAATTTGTGGGAAAACATTATCAATGTGTACTGTTTTAGTGGTCGTACTTTCATTGTTAGAACTTGTATTAAGGTAAAAATAATATGTTAAAGTTGTTTCTGTGGTATTTGAGAAAGTTAAATTAAAGTCTACTAATACGTCTGTTCCTGAACCATACTCTCGTGTTTGGTTTAATGCTCCATTAACATAAAAGTCTGCTGTAAACGCCTCACTTGCGTTAGCTGTTAGGTTAAAATGTAATATTTCTGTGTTAAATTGTGAATTATTTATAGGTAAGGAGTCCGTGATGTTTATTGTATCTGCTGGTGTTCCTCCACAGTCTGTAGCAAATGCTGAATATGCACATCCTGAACCGCTGTTATATAATAATGCAACTTCTGCTGGTGACAACAATTTTGACCATAAACCTAATTCATCTATATTTCCTGTGAAGTCATTTACCACTGATGTTCCTTTATTTATTGCCCCCACTGTTAATGAATATGTTAAAGCTGCCCAGGTGAACGTACCTGATACTGAGTATGTTGGGTCTGCTATTGCTGACCCATCAAAATATATTGTAAAACCTGTTGCATCTGTTTCATCCAAGGCTATACATAGGTGGTGCCAGTCTCCGTCGTTTAATGATGCTGGGCCTGAGGTGTCATCTGTTCTTTGCTCAACAACGTTTGACACTTTTATATAACCTCTATATCTATTGCCAACTCCACCTCTATTCCATAAGAACTCATACCTTGTATCTCCATCTGTACCTATAACCCCTTGTTGGGTTGTGCTTGTAGTTTTTACCCATGAACATATTGTTGACTGCCCTGGCATTGCTGAAAAACCTGTATCTACATAGTCATCAACCCCATCATAACTAAAACTTTGTCCTAATATCCCTGCTTGTCCCGTTGTTGCACCTGATGTAGACCCATCATACCCATTACCTGTTAAGTCATCTGGGTCACTTCCTGTATTATCTGCATTATCGAATGAATAATAAAACTCTAAGTCTGTTGTTAAGTCCGCACTTGCAAAACTACTTATCATTAAAACTATCAAAGCTAATACTATAAATTTCTTCATTAGAACAACCCCTCTGGTTTGGCAAACCCAAATAAGAATATCATTGTTAAAACACCCCATATAAGCTCAAATACTGGCAACATACTAAATATGTATGCCATCATGGGAAAGTCTCCCGATACGGCGTTAAAAGAGCTATTAACTAGTATGTCTGCAAAAGAGTTACTTAGTGGTGCAGCTAATATTACAAGTAATACTGTGAAACCTATGGCTGGTACATAAATTACTGGGTGAGAAGGTAAAAAGAATGCTAGACCCAATATTGTAAGATGGATACCAAAATATATACAAACCATTATAAAGTCCCAATTATCTACAAATGACTGAACATTTTCTTTAATGTCTGCTCCTACATCTGGTTGAGACCAAAGTGCATCAACACCTGCAAACCCTTGCCATAATAGAGCCATAATAAGTATTATCAAACCTGCTACAAAAAAGCTTATCATTGCAAATAAATTGTCTGTTGATGCCATTATTTAATTATATATTTTGTTTTTCCTCTTCCTTTTTTTTTAATTTTGTTTGGTTTAAGTTCTCCTGACATTATTTTACTCATTATTCTCATGCCTTCAATTGCTGAACCTTGTACATTCCCGAACTTTTGGCTTAATTCTTTGCTTTGTTCCCAAAAAGTTACAGGGACTTTAGCAATTTTATTCTTTTTTACTGCCACCCTTTCCCCCATTCATCTTCTTTCTTTTTCCTAGAGTCGAAGATAGTTGTAATAAGTTTATACATAACATAACAAAATGTTAAAACTACGAGAGGAATAATTAACACCACTAATGCTGTATATAACGCATTCATTATAGCAATTACACCTGTTAAACCTGGTTCTTTAGCTTCAATAATTAATGTGGTTATTTGTACTGCAGCTAAAATTACTAAATTTAATGGTAATAATAATAAACCTTTCCAGAACGGGTCTTGCGAAGTTGTAATAAATTTTAATATAACATACATTAAGGCGAACATTACTATTCCTATTAAAGTGAACTCATCCATCTTATCTTTTTCTAAATATATTCATAAAACTACTACTTGCCATTTGTTGTTGTGGTTGTTGTGGCCTTTGCATTCCAGCTTGTTTTATTTCTTGAATACTGTTTGTATATCTCAATAATTTCATATAATTACCTTGATATCCTTTTCTTAGTGTTGCATACACTGTATCAGTAACTAAACTAATTATTAAACTTCCTGTTGGTGTATCTTTTATGTCATATTTCTTCCAATTAAATAGAAAGTCATCTGTTAAGTCTTCGTGAATATCTCTGACTATACTATTTATAACATTTTGTTCTATGTCTGATAAAGCTATAACTTTTGTCAACCTACTTTTTAATACGCTTATAACATTACCTAACCCTTCATCATTAATTAATGGTGTTGAGGTATCTCTTTTAACCCAGACTAACCTTCCTTCTGGTGTCATAACTTGTACTTCTTTTTTCAGGTCATGAGCTATTTGTTCTATAATAGCATCGTTGTCTAATTGGTATTGTAATGAGCCTAAGCTATCATCTGCCCCTGGTCTTTGGAAGAATGGTACTCCTGCAAACTGTTGTTCATCATCGTGTTGTTCTTGTTGTGTTATCATTTTTTACCTCTCTTTTTCTTTTTTACTCTTCTCCTTATTCCTATTCCTGTAACGAAGGTAGGTGCTTTCGCTATAGTTTTTGGGTCAAACAAACCAGCTAGACTAGGTTTATATCTTGCTCTTGGTGTTGGTATTCTTCTTCTGCCTCTTTTCCTTCTTCTGTATCCTCCACCACCTGGGAAGTCTATGAATGGGATGTCTTCAACTACTGTTAACACGGGGGAAGGGGTAATTGTTGTTGAAGGTGTAGCTGAAACGGTTGAACTCACAGAAGGTAATAAAGTTGTCGATGGTGTAAATGAAGTGGACGGACTTACTGAAGGTGTAGGTGTAAAGGAAGGCATGAGGAATGGGGAAGGAATTATGGAAGGTGTTGTGACAGATGTAGGTGTAAATGAAGGTGTAATAGCTGTCCTTGAAGCTGTCAAAGTTGTTGTTGGGGCTGCCACAGGTGCTCTTGTCACATCTACTACTGCACTGGGGGTAGTCGTTCTCCTTCCTCTTGCTGATGCTGTAGTTGGGGAAGTGGTACCATATATTGTTCCACCCCCTAAAGTAGGTGGAACAATTACTGTTACTGGTGTTCTTGCTCCTGCCTGTTTTAATATTCCTGCACCTAAAACATCTCCTGCATATTCTAAAGGTTCAACTGCGTAAACACCTCTCATCGCCCATTTTGCTTTAGTGGCTGGAAGTGTTGCTATTTTTGCTCCAAGTGGTGCAGCTATTGCTCCACCTAATGCTGCGCTACCTAATGTCCCACTTATTGTAACTTTTTCTCTTTGTGTGGCTTTTTGAGCTCCATACTGTACTGCACCTTCTGCTGCCCCAGCTACAAAGAATGAAGGCCCTAATTGTTTAATTCCAAAAGCTGTTTGACTCCCTTTAATTAATTTAGTTTTTCTTAATGCTCTAGTAACTAAACCTTGCCCAGTTAATTCACCTGCTAATTCTGCAGTAACCGCTGCTCCTACTGCTCCCCCAGCTCCTGCTTGTCTTTCCCTTGATAATGCAGCTGCGCCCATTTCTGCTTGTTTTGTAGAATAACCTTTCTCAATTAATTTAGTGGTTACTCTGTCTTTATACTCTGGGCTTTTGTATGCACTAAACCCAGGGAAGTATGCTGCTGCAAATTTTCCTACGCCTGAACGTTCTTGAAACATTTCTTGTTCTGTTTCTATTCCTGCTTGTTGTACTGCACTACTCTGTTTCAACCCTCTCTCCGCTTGTGAGACAGTTGTTAATACTGGTGAACCCGGTAGTGGGAATAGAGGCACTCCTGTTTTCCCCGCTGGTTCGAGTTTGACGAACTCTGAAGCTTTTCTTGAACCTTTAACAATTAACCCTCCTAATTCTGCTGGTGCTTTTATTCCCCTACCTAATTGAGTCCCAAAAGATAAAGGCCTACTATCGTCTTGTAATTTATCACCAAATTTTCCTTCCCAGTCAATAGGTGGTACGGAACCTGCCACTCTACTTTTAGCTGTGGATAAAGGGGTTTTTGTAGGTTGTAAGCTTTGAGGTGTTTCTTCTATATTGATGTATTCTGGTTTTAAACTTGCAAGTTGTCTCCCTTTTCTTGAGAACCCTGCCTCTGCAGTATATGTTGTTAAGCCTGAACCGACCACATTACTCTTTGGTTGATAGACTCTAGAAGTTATTCTTACTCCTTCTTTTTCTCTTAATTGTGTTTCTTGATACCTTTTTACTTGTGCATACTCCTTAGCTTTCTGCAAATTAGCTTTTGCTGGAGATACAGGAGTTTTGGTGCTTGTTAATGTTGGCCCTGCTGTCTGGGCACTGGTCATTGTGTTAAGTCCAGCACTGGCTGTTTTGGTAACCATCCCAGTCTTCTCATATTCTTCACCAGCCTTTATTGCGTCTTGTAATGCTTTACCTGTTAAAGGTTTAGACCCAGTTTCCACATATCTGGTGGCTTTACCTTTTTTATATGTGACAGCTCTAGTGCCTCCACTTTTTTTATAAGAAACTTGTTGAACTTCTCCTGATGGTTTGTAATAAGTTTTCCTAATTAGTTTTCCTGTAGACTTTTCTCTTACTACTCTAACTCTTGTTTTACCCATTTATACCTTAGCAAATACTTTATGTATTTATATTTACCTATATTGGGCTAGATAAATATATATACTATGACCTTTTTTTATATGTTTGAGGTTTGATAAATGGAAGAACAAAACATCTCTGAATGGAATATGGGTGGTAACACCTTGGGTCGTATGAACTTTGAATTAATGCATTGTAATAATGCTAGACGTTTCCAAGACTTTGATACATGGTGGTCAAGTTTACAGAACCTTCACATGGAAATAATTCCTTTTTTAAACACTGAAGAGAATATTAAGCATGATAACTTGAGGTCATTATGTGAGCGTTCTGTTCTCCATTATAATTCTCAATTCCCAAGCCGAGCTTTATTTAATAACTTCAATAAGTGGGAGCGTAACTTAAGGATAGCTATGGATAAAAAGAATTTGCTTATTAAGAAGGGTGAAAGTGCAACAGGGGCGATGATATGATAAAGATACCTTGTAAAGACTCTTTCTTTTGGATGGACGGTATCTTAAAGGCTAACCTTGATAGTGCTAAGTCTCTTATTAAAGATGACTGGGACTTCCTTTACATAATTGATGGTGAAGTTGGTTGTGGGAAGAGTGTCTTCGCTCAACAGATGGCTTATTATGTTTCTGATGGTAAGTTTAAGTTAGAACAGGTTTGTTTTTCTGCTGGTCAGTTCCGTGAAGCTGTTTTAAAGGCGGAGAAGTATGAGGCTATTGTTTTTGATGAAGCTTTCCGTGGTTTGTCTGGCCGTTCATCTTTATCAAAGACAAATAAACATATTGTTGAACTTTTGAATGAAATAAGGCAAAAGAATTTGTTTATCTTCATTGTTCTTCCAAGTATGTGGGACTTAGACAAGTATGTAACTCAACATAGAAGTTCTGGTGTCTTTCATGTATATTATTTACCTAAGCGACAAGCTGATGGTAGTTATACTAGGGAACGTGGCCATGTCAGGTTCTATAAGAAGTCAAAGATAACTTATTTGGTTGGCAATTCTCGTATTCGTTATGTTTATCCTAAAGAAACTTCTTTCAAGATAACTTTCCGTGAATTCTATCCTCTTAATGAGAAGAGTTACAAAAGAAAGAAGTCTAGTGCCTTGCAGATGAAAGATGAGAATGAGGGGAAGCCTTGTTGTAAGTTTCAAGAGCGTTTTAGTCAAATGTACACTGCTTTAATGGATAACGCTGTCTTATCTCAACGTAGACTCTCTGAGTTGACCGGTATAGAGCGTAATTCTCTAAGGAAATGGGGTTCGCCACGGGCAACGTTGGAAAGTCCTAACCCCAAAGGGTTAGAATAATTCTGTGCAACCAGCCTACTAGTTAGATAGCTATTAGAATTTATTATTAGGGGGGGTGGGTGTGTGTGAAATTGTATCGTTGTCCGCTTTCATAAAAAAAGGATGCGTGGAAAACTCAATTTGAAGTAACTACTATATAATAAGAACTATAGAAAGTATTATATATAACAACGGCATTAGAACTATCAGAACTCGTATTGGTTGTACATCTAATACGCTATGTACAGGTGTGGATAACTACTTGATATATATAAATGTATCGAGTGGGGGGAGTTTGTGCTCCCCCCACACCCCCACCACAGCGGTAATAAAAAAAACCCCAACAGCAACGGGGCAGGGGAAGGCCCTTCTAGAAACTACTTTTCAGTGTCGAGAAAAGCTTATAAGTAATTTAACTATTCTATTTTCCAGGAGGTTGAATAATATGGGAGATACATATAATAAAATGAGAATAGATGCTCTTGACTTTATGGAGCAGGCTTACTTAAGTGGTAAGTTGAGTAGGACATTAATTACTTACAAGGTGATGAAGCGTTTTGGTTTTAGTAAGCGTTGGTGTGAAGAACAATTAACTTTTCTTGATGAAGTGGAAAACGATAGAGAAAAACTAAGACACACACACACTCAACATGAAGCTTAAAGAACCTTATGCTGAGATAAGAACACATTACCCTATAATGTATCAGTACCTTTGTGAGTTAGCCCGTGACTTTAATTATGAGATGACTAGCAAACAATTACAGATAGATATATTGAAGAAGAAATTGGCAGACAAACGAGATATGCCTTGAGGCCTCTTTGTTATTACTGGCCATGCGGTCACCTCGCACCATTTTTTCTAACAAACTTGAGGTATACGTTAAAATGTCTGACAATAAAAAACAATGTAGAGCAATTTGTATAAGTACTGATACCAGGTGTACTCGTGGTATTATGATGGGTGACTTTTGTATAACTCATTATAGAATATTTAGTAGTGATAAAAGAAATAAATTAAACAATAAATGGTTTAAATGGAGAGGAAACGAAAATGGGAATGAACGAATTAATTAATATGACTGAAGAAAAGAAACCTGTAGTTAAAGGT
>TARA_R100000808_G_scaffold8275_1_pt1 | contig 13078 bp, 22 predicted proteins | sample TARA_R100000808 | Tara Oceans TARA_R100000808 (sample SAMEA2622852) | marine metagenome | biome: marine biome (ENVO:00000447); feature: marine epipelagic mixed layer (ENVO:xxxxxxxxx); material: "saline water (ENVO:00002010), including plankton (ENVO:xxxxxxxx)" | depth 140 m | reverse complement strand
GGGTCATAGTCGCGTGGGGTATGCGCCTGCATCTGGCTCAAGGCGTGGCGGTAAGCCTCGTTTTGGTCTACGCCATCGATAAGCACCTGGCTCACAAAGTAATGGCCCTGTGTGCCGCCGAGCATGGTGGAGTTAGTGGGCTCTCGCATGTTGCGCTGTCGCGCTATAACCTTATCAAATATTTCCAGGCATGTTGTTCGCTGGAGCCCTGACGGGCTGTGTGCATCGAAATTAAATAGCTTTGCCCACTCGGGCTTGACGGCAACGGGCATAAATTCTGTCTCCCTATAGCGTAACAAAGGGTTAACAAATGTTTAATATGGTTGTCAACTTGGTAAAAAAAAGCCCTGGAAAACCAGGGCTTAGATAATATTATTCAAAACTGTTACACAGGTTTATCCACCGTTTACAACTTTCGATTCCTTTTTACGGGGTCGAACTTTGACTGGGGTGCGGTATGCCTGCTCACCTTCAGAGGTATCGTCAATATCTATTTTCACAAACACGGTTTGACCTGGCTTTGCACGATAGCTCACGTCAACGACCTCTGGGTTGCCTTCCGGTGGCTCACCCCAGATATCGTCAAGTGTACAGTCCATTGCTTTACAAATCTCGATGCACAGATCGATTCGTGGTGGCACTTCACCGCGCTCGTAGCGACGGTAACTCGGGCCGTTTATATTCAGTCTTTTACATAACTCGTTAACACTAATCCCTGAGTTTTGTCGAAACTGTTTTAGTTTTGTGTGTATCAAATTTTTTGTCCTGCTTTTCTGTATGTTGGGCATGTTTTTATGGATGTGTCGATGGATGGCCAGTTACGGTTTGCCCATTTCCACATTGTGTCACTGTAAATTCCTGTCAGATCGCTGAGTGAATCGAGTAAGAACATCACCCTTTCAATGTCTCTGTATAGTGTTCGGCGCGAGGGAACATAAATAATGTTTTCGTCCTTGCTGAACGAAACGCCGGGCGGCGAAATCGGTTGCAGCATTTCTGTATCTGTTTTGATGAGCGCGGAATATAAGGTCAACATTTCCACGACATCTCTGATTTGACTAGCCATGTTATTTGTTTGATTACCCAGCAGCATCGATAAAATGCCTGTGGATATCGCCAAACCATGAAACCATGCACACGATGCTATTGTGTATATCCGGCTTGCAAGCAGATTAGCTTGAAGGTACTGGGTTAAAATTATATTGCCCTTTTCATGCCATAGGGGTGCGTGGATCCCGCGTGCTGGAGTTTTACTGGAATAACATGCAAGTTGCTCAGCTGACATATTCTGTTCTGCGAAGGTTGGAAGTACAACGCCGCGCGGTTCAATTTCCTCATGGCTAAGCAACGATCTGGTCGTGCCGCATGTGTGGAAATGTTGCATCATTAAATGAATTTGCTTGTCGGCGAGAACATCATCTTGATCCTGTACATTCGCAAGCTTTGTGGTTGTCAGGTTCACAAACTTTGTTCGGTCAAATGGTATTATATTGTCACGCATTTTATCCTCTCTGTTTCTTGTGTAACAATTAGCAACATAAATAGCCGACGTACAGTGACTTTAGCAACCCCTAGTTATGCACAGGTCGCTGCGCGTAACAAATAATTTGACTGGTAACCAGCAGTTACAGTAAAAGCGATGATGGTTACATTTCAAAACTGGGTGGCGCAGTCCGGCATGACGCAAGAGGTTATAGCAAAACGCCTCGGCGTATCCAGGGCGTATGTCAATCAGCTTACCAAACATAAAAAGACACCAAGCCTACAGGTTGTACGTAACATACTATTGATCGCCAATGGTTCACTGACTGCGGAGGATCTCATCGTTGAGTTTACGCAGTGAGTATGAAATACATTGCGCTATAGTTGAGTATTTGCAGCTGACCCTGCCACCGGGTTCGGTTTTGCATCATAGTCCCAATGAAGGCCGCCACAACGTAGCCTTTCGCACCAAGCAGAAAAGGCTGGGGATGCAGGCAGGCTGGCCGGATCTTGAGCTGCTGGTGCCGCGCAGGTATTGGCGGCATGAGGTCGAGCAAGCGACGATCTTCTTTGAGGTCAAGTCTCACAAGGGTCATCAGAGTAAGGCGCAGCGCAAGGTTGCAGAACGCTTGCAGGCCGTAGGCGCGCATTACTTTGTCGTGCGGTCCATCGATGAGGTAACCGAGATCCTGTTTGGCAAGCTGAAACCTTCTACACAATGGTAGCGCGGCGGTTTGCAATGCCCGAGAACGTGCATCCCCTGGTCAGGGAGCTGGCGCGGATCTGCCGCATGACGGATACGCCGTTAACAGAGGTCAGCGACAAAGCAGGCCTGGCACACACGACAATACATTCCTGGTTTAAACGGCACTCGCCGAGCCTGGAGAACTTCAATGCGGTTCTTAACACGCTCGGCTACGAGCTGCAGATCCGCAAGACGGGTGATTACATTTGTCCGGCCTGTAATGGCAGCGGAGAGGCCGTCAATCCTACCACTGGCATTACAGATGCGTGCGGTCTGTGTGCGTTCCGCGCCGAGGCTGAATATCATGGGTAAGCGCAGTGATTATCCCAGACGTGAGCGTGACTTCTATCCAACGCCGGAGAGTGCGGTGCTGCCGCTGCTCGATGAGCTGCGCCCCGAAACGGTATTTGATGAGCCCTGCTGCGGTGACGGCTCACTGGTGCGCGCCCTGGAGAGCCACGGCCATTACTGTTTGAAGGCAAGCGACATCGAGGCAGGCGGTGACGCGCTGGAGATCCAGCACTCGGATGCCATGTGCTTTATCACCAATCCACCCTGGAGCCGACCGATACTGCACGACATGATCCTGCATTTGTCGAAGCTCCGGCCCACCTGGCTGCTGATAGACGCAGGCTGGATGCATACCAAGCAGAGCATACAATTCATGGACTATTGCTTGAAGATCGTAAGCATTGGCCGTGTTAAATGGATCGAGGGCTCCAAGCACACGGGCAAGGATGACTGTGTGTGGATGCACTTTGATCACCGATATAAAACGCTATCGCATCCCATTATGTTCAAGGCCAGATCGCTATGACTCTTACTATGACTTGCCCTGATTGCAACGGCAGCGGTCGCGTCATCGTCGAGGACGTTATGCTGTATCAAGCGAACTATTCCAGGTTTGCCGAGCCGTACCACGTCGAGCGTGAGGTCGAGTGCGAATCCTGTCGGGGTTGGGGGGAGATCGAGGACAAGGACAAAGAAGAATGACCGCAGCCGAGCCTTTATCACACGATGGTTTCATATTTTTATCCGAGCTGCAGGCCTTGGGCGGCAAGGCTTCCAGGCAGTTACTCACAGATGCTGTTAGTAAAAGGGGGATAACAGATATTGACAGCGTGATTTCTGAGCTGCAAAAGAGTAAATGGATTCGCCCTTACAGCTGTAACGATAAGAAGCTTTGCACTTACAGCTTTGCACACTCCAAAAAACACTTATTTAAAGAAGCTTCACATTACAGCCGTGACACTAAGCAGCTTATTGTTAAAGCTGTAAGGATGGCCAACCCGAATTATCGGGCTGTGGTTGACGGCAAAAAGCCACGCTTTTCCCCATTACATGAGTACGCCAGACGATGCCTCTCCAGGCAGGACGTTACACGCTTCTGGCGTGAAGTCGAGGAGCTTGATGATACGCAACGATCTGATCTCAGTCGTAGGGTTGCACGACTGCTTGATTGAGGCAGCCGAGACTGAACGCAGGCTGCCTGCAGCTCTACGCAAACAGAAGCTGGCATCCTGGCCCGATATTCAGCCGGACTGGTTAGCTTATGCTGACAGCAACAAGCATAATACGCTGGGTAAGGCATCAGCCCGGCAGATCGCGCGCTATGACGCAATCCTGCTAAGCATTGCAACGCTACGCCGCAGTGATGACCGACACTTATTGTGGGCTGTGGCGCACTCAGCTGCGTTCAGAAGGCGAGGCCCAAGCTGGTTGAAGCTGAGCAAATTGATGCATTGTGATAGGCGCACGGTGAAGTCTCGATACCAGGACGCACTCATCAGGTGGTATTATCACTGTTTTCAAAATACTAGATTTAGTAAATTAGTTGTTGCTGAATGAACTGAAATAAGCATTTATTTTCGTATCATGGGGAGATCGTTTCTCCTGTAACTTTTTATCCTCCCTTTAGCGTTTTAAACTCAGTGCTGCCGCAGACCCAAGCTGTGGCGGCACTTTTTTTTCGAGGCAGTGATGGCTGGCAAGCTGAACAAGACAAAGATGCAACGTGTATGCGATGAGCTTGCGAAAGGCAGATCGTTACGCTCGATCTGTGCGGCTGAGGATATGCCGCATCATGTCACGGTGCTGCAGTCGGTGCAGCGTGACGAGGATCTCCATGAAATGTATGTGAAGGCTCGGGCTATCGGTGCCGAGATGCTGCAGGATGAGATGTTCGACCTGGCAAGACAATCGCTTGACCATGTAGACAAACAGCTGGCTAACGCCGAGGTGCAGAGACGCAGGGTTGAGATCGACACAATGAAATGGGTGTTTGCTCGTATGCAGCCCAAAGGTATTCGTAACAATGTTGAAGACACAGCACAGAGCGGTGTTATCACACTGAGCTGGGGCGGTGGGACTGATGAGGCTATGCAACGTGATGAGCCAACCGAAGCTGCCAAGGTGCTGACGCTGGTACAGGATGAGACAGCATGAAGAAAGGTAAGGCAGCGAAGGCGAAGGCACAGAAGGCAGCCAAGAAGAAGGCCAAGCGACGGTTACTGAAGGCATACTGATGCCTAAGCTCGGTGAATACTCAGCGAATGTGAAGCCACGCTCACGGTATCAACGCAAGTACAACTCTAAGCATCGTGCTGACAATGCTGCGAGGAAGCGTGCGAGGCGGTTGCTTGAAGGCCAAGGCAGAGTACGCAAGCATGACGGCAAGGACATCGATCATCGCGACGGCAATCCACGCAACAACAGCCGACGCAATCTGTTGGTCAGCAGTGTAAGCAGGAACAGGGCCAAGCATTAACTATGACTCTTACTATGACGCATGGGTCAGGGGTGGCGTGTGTGTCAGAGTTAGCATGGCATACCAGTTCGCGCGCGAGAAACACACGGTAATGCGTGTCGTTCTCATATACCCCGGCTTTCATTTTCTTTTTGTCACCCGTTTGTCACCCAATACGCTGAACCCCGCAGACTTCTGCCGTTGACCGTCAGGCTTTCGGCCTGACTTGCTGCCGGAGGATCTCTTTTTTTTCAACCGTGACCCACCCCGTACCCCCGAAAAACCGCGCGCCATCCCATATAGCGTATACATACATCGAAGGAAGCTTCACCCACACACAGCCATGGATATACAACTTCCCTACACACCGCGCCCTCTCCAGGCTGTCCTGCACCAGGAACTGGCCCAGCATCGCTTCTCGGTGCTTGTGATGCACCGCAGGTTCGGCAAGACGCTTATGGTCTTGGCGCATCTTCTCAGGGACGCGGTAATGTCCAAGCGCAAGAACCCGCGCTACCACTACATCACGGCTTCAAGGGTTATGGCCAAACAGGTCGCTTGGGATTACTGCAAAATGCTTGCGGAAGTCATCCCTGGCGTGCGGATGAATGAGACAGAGCTTAGGATAGATCTGCCCAACGGTGCCAGGCTGCAGCTGCTGGGCGCGGATGATGGCGGTGACCGTCTGAGAGGGATTTACTCAGATGGCCTCGTTCTCGATGAGGTCAGCCTGCTCTCGGAAACGCTTTTCACGCAGGTTATCCGGCCCATGCTTTCGGACAGGCAGGGTTACTGCGTAATGATTGGTACTCCTGCCGGACATAATCTTTTTTACGATTACTGGTGCATGGCCGAGAGTGAACCTGGCTGGTATCGGAAGATGTACAAGGCCGATGAAACGGGCATTGTGCCGCAGGAAGAGCTTGAAGCTGCTAAGGCGGCCATGTCCGACGATGCTTATAATCAAGAATTTTTATGTGATTTTTCGGCGGCCACGCCGGGAGCGATCTTTGCCAAGGAGCTGGCCGAGATCGAGGAGCAGGGCCGCATAACCAAGGTGCCGTATGATCCTGGTCTGCGTGTAGACACGCACTGGGATATCGGTGTTTCGGATGCTACCGCAATCGTTTTCACACAGAAGGTAGGACGGGCGTTACACGTAATAGATTATTTTGAATCACGAAACGAGGCTCTACCTTTTTATGCCCGCGTGCTGGAGGAGAAAGGCTATCTCTACGGCACGCATAATGCCCCGCACGACATCGAGGTAACCGATTGGTCTGGAACGGGCAAGACACGAAGGGAAGTAGCCTATGGTTTGGATATTAATTTTAGGGTGTTACCGAAGCTTCCCTTAGAGGACGGCTTACATGCCGCTAAGCTGCAGATTAAAAAGGGAACCTGGTTTGACCGGGAGAATTGCCACCAGCTTTTGGAATGTCTCAGGTTCTATCACAGGCGGTATGATCCGAAAAACAGGATGTTTAGGACATCTATTGTCCGAAACTGGGCCACCCATGGTGCCGATGCCTGGCGGTATTGCGCCATTGCCCAGCGAGAGAGTTTTGACGGCCAGATGCCGCCACAGCGCATTGCCGAAAGCGATTACAATCCTTTAGGAGCCCAGATATGAGTTTTTTAGCACCGAAAGTGAAGGCACCTCCCATGCCTGCAATCCCACCGCCTGCTCCGGCACCGCCAATTAAGCCTATACAGGCTACGGGTAGCGAGGAAGCCAGGGCAAAAGAAAAAGTACGGCGTAAAAAAGGTGTCAGCTCGACCATATTGACGGGACCGCGTGGTTTGTTGCCGGAGCAGATGCCCGTAACGGCACCTGGATTGCTTGGAGGCAGCTAATGTCAAGCAACGGTAATGGCGAGACAGGCAGCAGCGGTGAAGACTGGGGAGAAGCACGCGACCGTTTTGATGTCGTGCGCGACACCAGGGATATGGAAGTCAACCCAGCTGCTCCTGTCGATACCTTTCAAGATGTCCATCTTGCCACTAACCGCAGTTCACTGCCAGGCGCGGTCGCTGCGGATATAGCGTTCAACCCGTTTTCGACTTACGGGACGCAATCGGAAAAAGCTATGGCCGGAGCCCAAACAATTTTGCCAGGCGGTCTTGCTATCGGCGCGATCCGCGCAGGCATGATGACAGGCGGCTCGGTGCGCGGCACGGGGCCGGATGCACCGCCAGGGCCGGGGGGTCCGGCTGAGCCAGGGACATTGTTAAGAAAACGCTCAAAGCCAGGTGGTGCGGCACAAACAAAACGGGCAGCACCGCGCGGCGGTGTTACGCCTAATCCTGTAATCCGACCTGCGCCAAGTCCGGCACGTACATCTCCGACACGGGGCGGCAGAGGCATTTTAACCTCGGCTTATGGTGACATCACCGCGCCAAACGTAGCTCGAAAAAATTTATTGGGGGCATAAATGCCATCAGATCCACAAGCAGTCGGCTTGCTGCGTCAATTCCGCAAGCTAGAAGAAGCGCGCTCCATGTGGGAAACGCACTGGCAGGAGATTGCCGACTACATGCGGCCCAGGAAGGCCGACATTACGAAACAAAGAGCTGCCGGACAGAAACGCACCGAATCAATTTTTGACGGCACCGCCATACACGCGGCTGAAATGCTGGCGGCTTCCCTGCATGGTATGCTGACCAATATGGCCACGCCCTGGTTTACGCTGCGCTTTACACAGCCGGAGCTGAACGAGGACGATATAGCCAAGGAATGGTTGGAAGCCGCCGAAAACACCATGTACCAGGCGTTCCAACGCTCTAATTTTCAAGAGCAGGTACACGAGCTGTACGACGATCTGGTTTGTTTCGGCACCGCCACCATGATGATCGAGAGCGATCCCGATCAGGATTTCAGATTTTCCACCCGGCATATATCCGAGATCTTCCTTTCTGAAGACGAGCATGGCCGCGTCGATACCGTATACCGCAAGTTCAAGATGACCGCGCGTGCTGCGGTAGCGCAGTTTGGTGACAAGGTGACCGAGCGCATCAAGCAGGTGGAAAAACGCGAACCCTACGAAATGATCGAGGTGGTGCATGTCGTACTGCCGCGCACCGACCGCAACATCAAGAAAAACAACAAACTGAACAAACCATGGGCCTCACTTTATCTCGACGCAGACGAAAGCATCGTGCTGAGCGAATCCGGCTACGACGAGTTTCCTTACGTGGCCCCTCGGTGGTTAAAATCCTCGACCGACGAGGGCGGCTTTGGACATTCTCCGGCCATGTCGGCCTTGCCGGACGTAAAAATGGTATCCAAATTTTCGGAGATTACGATCCGAGCAGCTCAGAAACAGATTGATCCACCGCTGATGGTGCCGGATGACGGCTTCATGTTGCCGATCCGCACGGTGCCAGGCGGCCTCAATTTTTACCGCAGCGGCACCCGTGACCGTGTCGAGCCCCTGCAAATCGGTGCCAACCAGCCGCTCGGCCTGCAAATGGAAGAACAACGCAGGCAGGCGATCAGATCCGCATTTTATGTCGATCAGCTGATCATGAGTCAAAACCAGACCATGACGGCTACCGAGGTAATACAGCGCACCGAGGAAAAGATGCGCTTGCTTGGCCCAGTCCTTGGACGCTTACAGGCCGAGTACCTGCAGCCGCTGATAAACAGGTGTTTCAACATTCTGTCCAGATCTAAAAAACTGCCCGTGCCGCCGGAGTTCATGGCCAAACTGGATATCGAGATTGAATACGTCAGCCCGATTGCCAAAGCCCAGCGCAGCGGTGACGTGCAGTCCATCGTGCGTATGCTTGAAATGATGCAGCCGCTGATGGCGCTCGATCCGACCATCATGGACTGGATCGATATGGACGGCCTGGCCAAGCACGCCATTAAGGTGCTGGGGATCCCCGCCAGCGTCATACGCGGAGCTGACGAGGTTGAACTATCGAGAGCGCAGCAGGCACAGCAGGCACAGGCGCAGCAGCAACAAATGGAAATGATGCAGGCCGCCGAGGGCGCAGGCAAAGCCGCTCCGGCGATGAAAGCACTTAATGATATGGCCGAGGGCGGTGAGATCCCAGCCGGAGCTGAGGTTATCCCAGGCCCAGGTGCCGCATGAGCCCAGACGATCTGAGGGCGGCTTATAAGTTTATTTTAGAACACAACGATGGCGCGGCCATCATGGAAGACCTGGAGCTGCGCTTTCATGTACGCAGCCCAGTGTTTTCAAACGATCCATACGAAACCGCGTTCCGAGACGGCCAGCGGAGCGTGGTGCTGTTCATGCAGAACATGCTGAAAGACAGGCCGAAAACTGTAGAGGAGATTGATTTAGATGGCTGATGAACAGGTAGCGGATGTCTCGGCTGAACCCGAGGTAGCACCGTCTGTACTAGCAACCACTGAAAGTATAGACGCAGAAACACCCTCAGACTGGCGCAGCGCGCTCCCCGAGGATCTCAGGGATCACCAAGCGTTACAGAATATTTCAGATGTCGGGACGCTGGCCAAAACCATGATCCATGCACAAAGCATGGTCGGTGCGGAAAAGATCGCCGTACCAGGCAAGTGGGCAACGGACGAGGACTGGGATCAGGTGTACACCAAGCTGGGCCGTCCAGATGATGCCACTGGGTATGAGTTCGACACGGGTGAAGTCGAAATGGATCAGGAATTTGTCGGTGCCTTTCGTGACGCGGCCCACAAGGCCGGACTTTCCGGCAGGCAGGCGCAGGCGTTGGCCACCTGGTACACCTCGATGGCAGGTGAACACGGGCCGGAAGCGCAACAGGTCAACATCGAGGCGAACAAAGCCGAGGTCGAGGCCGAGCTGCGGAACGAGTACGGCAATGCGTTTGATGACCGCTTGGCCATTGGCGATAATTTGATTGATGAGTTCGGAGCTGAAGGTTTAGCCGAGCTGCGGCTTGAGAGCGGCATACCGCTGGTCAATCATCCGGCGTTCATCCGCACGATGATCAACGCCGCGCACTACATTCAAGAGAACGTGGCCGAGGACAAGATGATTGGGGATAAAGGTAGCAATGCCATGACCCCGGCTGAAGCCGATCAACAGATACAGCATTTGATGCGCGAAGACAGTCCTTATTGGGACAATCGCCATCCAATGCATCACGCAACGGTGCAGGAGGTACTGAAGCTGCATGAGCAGAAGTACCCCGAGCCGAATGAGTGATCGTGAATTTAAGCTGCAGGTGCTGACTGTCACGCTGCAGAGCGCGTCAATGGCAGGAATTAGAGATCCGCTTGAGTCAGCGCAGAAGAATTTGGACTGGTGTTTAAAGCCGATTGATAAGCCGAAGGCCCAATCGTCAAAACCCCAGGCCAACAAATCGGGATAATCGACAGACCCCGTAACGCAGACCCGAAGTCCATCATGGTGGTGGGTAGCTTTTTCTTTCAACTTTAGACTAAGGAGAGTTGTCATCTCAACACAGATCACAACTGCCTTTTCACAGCAATTCTCAGCAAATATCCAGATGCTTTCACAGCAAAAGGGTTCGTTGCTTAGACGAGCTGTTAGCGAGGAGTCGGTCGTTGGCGAAAAAGCATTTTTCGACCAGGTAGATTTCCTGCCTAACTGACTGGCAACAGTCAGCTGAAAACCCATCAAATTCGGGGAAGCCTGTTAAATGGTAATCCCGAGCGAAGCCGCGCAAGCGGAACGTGTAGAGACTTGACGGTGGGCATCTCACTGAGATGAAGAGAAAGTCCAGACCCCAAAGCCCGAGAGGGTAGCGGCGAAAGCCGTAGTGGGTATGAGGCTCGGCTACCGCGCAGAAAAGGACTAGTCGGCACGCGGATACTCCGCTTTCCGACACACCTCACTCTCGTAGAATGGTGACAATGGATACGTACGAATATGCTGATCTTATTGATTCGGCAGATATGGTGCAGACTCTCATTTCGCCGTCCTTTTTAAACTAGGGGACTCCGTTTAGTAATAAACGTGAACAAATTGGGTGAATTGCTGGAACATCTCGCAAGAGACAATCAGCAGCGAAGCCTCGTAAGAGGACCGTTCAACGACTATCCGACAGGAGTACACCGCAAGCGCGGTGGAAGCGCCCAACCCCTCGAAAGAGGGTGGTAATATAGTCTGATCTGCACAGGTGAAAGCAATGTGCAGCTGCCGAAAGGCGGGTCAGGGTTAGCGACCTTGGCTGAACAAAAATTGCTAGTTATGCCCAAGCAGCCGCGTATGCTATCGGTCGCGCTGTCGATGATGCCATCATCGATGCCGCGCTCGGCACAGCGTCCACGGGGAAAACGGGCTCAACTTCTACGAGTAACTCTAACAGCATTGGTGTCGGTTCTCCGGCAGCAGGCCTCACGATAGCCAAATTGGTTGAGGCCCGTAAAACCTTTGCGAACAACTCGGTCGATCCATCGATACCACTTTACATTGCCGTTGGGCCGGAGCAGATCGAAGACCTGCTCAATAACACCACGGTGACCAGTGCCGACTACAATTCTGTCAAAGCTCTGGTACAAGGTGAGATCGATACATTTTTGGGCTTTAAGTTCATTACAACAACCAGGCTGAACACGGACTCCAGCAGCTACCGTAAGGTATTTGCGTGGGCTGAAGACGGCATCAAACTGGCCATGGGCAAGGACTTGATGACCAAAATCGAACCGCGCGCAGACAAGAGTTATTCAACTCAAGTCTACGTTTGTGCAACTTTTGGTGCTACTCGGATGGAAGAGGCGAAAGTCTGTGAAATCCTGTGCAGCGAATAGGAAAGGAGATAGCTAATGACTACTAAAAATAGCACACTCGTTTCCAATTTCGAGGCGAGTCCGAAAGTCTACAATCCAGCCTATCAACATCATGGTCGTGTACGTGTCGCGCAAGGGACAATTGAACTTGCCACGACAGATATTGACAATAATGATGTGATAATGCTTGTTCCACTGCCCGTTGGAGTTTCTATCACGTCCATTAAATTGGCCGCTGATGACCTCGACAGTGGTGGATCACCGTCCTTGACGTTCAATGTCGGCCTCTATCAGACCGATGGAACGGTAAAGGATGAGGATTGTTACGCATCCGCGATCACGCTCGGCCAGGCTGCTACAGCCTTCACCGAGTATGCTTTCGAGGCCAGAAACATAAACCTTTGTGGCCAGAGAGTATGGGAAGATGCAGGCGATTCATCGCAACCGTCTGACGCGCAATATTATCTTGCCGTCACGGTTCAAGCAGCCGCAGCAACCGCTGCAGCTGGCGATATGAGCTTCATCGTCGAATACGTGGTTGACTAAACAGAACGGGGGAGCTGGCGATTGCGGCTCCCCCATTTTGCTATGACTCACTATGACGTTTAACTATGACACTATGACCCCAAGGTGACCTATGGCTAAAAAAGCTACAAAAAAGGTAAAGGGCATTATCACTTCATCCGGCGCAATGGTTATTGACCCTGATGAAATCCGAGCCCGTACCAACCGTCCAAGCTGGGCAAAAAAGAAAAAGTAATTGAGGCAGCTGCTGGAGAACGTACTGACGGCTGAAGAGGCCGGAAGTCTCCAGGTAGGCCGCGTCAATCTTAATCATCCCCTGGTTGAGAGGCTAAGGGATCTCATGCCAGGTGACGTTGTACCAGAGGCTTATGCGCGAGTAGAGCGCAAGGCTGATGGTCATGGCTGGCATGTGGATACGGGTGACGGCGGCCACATGCCCTGGTGCCGATACTCAGGCAGCGTTCTGCTTTCGCCGCCGGATACGTTCGCAGGCGGCACGTTTAGATTCCGCAACCCTGCAGCTGAGTACAGGCACTATCTGTCTCTGCTGACCTACAGCTCCGACCAGGAGCATCGCGTCGATCCGCATGTCGGTGATCGCCGTGTACTTCTTATTTTTTTGGGGGCCAACGATGGCATCTGAAGTTGAAACAATTAATAGCGCGCTGAATATGATAGGTGCGACTAACATCATTTCGCGCACCGAGGACAGTAAATCGGGACGGGTTACCAACCAGCGGTTTGATGCTGTACGCGATGCGGTGTTCCGCGCCCATCCCTGGAACTGTTTGGTAACCAGGGTTGCACTGGCTGCGGATGCAGACGCACCAACCTTTGACTGGTCCTATGCGTTCAC
>TARA_R100000808_G_scaffold21609_1_pt1 | contig 13104 bp, 18 predicted proteins | sample TARA_R100000808 | Tara Oceans TARA_R100000808 (sample SAMEA2622852) | marine metagenome | biome: marine biome (ENVO:00000447); feature: marine epipelagic mixed layer (ENVO:xxxxxxxxx); material: "saline water (ENVO:00002010), including plankton (ENVO:xxxxxxxx)" | depth 140 m | reverse complement strand
GAAGCCAAAGACTTTATTGACAAAATTTCAACTAATGATATAAACTATTATATACATAATGAAAATAATAGAGTTTTATACACTAGAGAAGGAATATAATGTCTAGCCCCAGTTATGAATTTATAGAATCAGCTATCATATTTGGTATTACCGATTACGACAAGTTGAAAAACTTTACCTATCATTCCAATGATTTTGCTAAACATGGGGATGCCTTTAAGTTTTTAGGAGAGTATTTAGATAAGTATGATACTTTTCCTAGTGAAGAAGTTTTAATCGAGAACTTTCCATCATTGAATCCATCAGCAAAAACACAATCATTAGAATATGCTTTAGATATATTTAAAAATCAAGTGTTACAACGAGCTGTAGTAACAACGGTTCAACAACAAAGAGAGCTGGTAAAAGAAAATCCTAAACAAGCATTATCAAATATAATGAGTGGTTTGTCTGATGTGGATTTAATTTATGATGAAGATATTCAGACCTATGATGATGGGGAAACAGATAGATTAGCCGAATGGAAAGAAAGAACCAGAAGACGTAAAATGGGTGATGGTCTTATGGGAGTGCCTACAAGCTTTAGTTTTATAAACCAAGCTGGTATTGGGTGGCAACCCGGAGAACTAATAGCCGCATTTGCTCGTCCAACTATAGGTAAAACATGGTTATGCGTTCATTCTGCAGCAACAGCTGTTTATAATGGACATAAAACATTACTTATATCTACAGAAATGCCTAATACTCAGATTGCGATGCGATTAGATGTAACCCTAGCTAAAATGATGGGGTATAATTTTTCTCACAGAGCACTAAGACACGGTGATGATATAAATATTGATTCATATATAAAATTTTTAAAAGAATCAAACAAACATTCTTTATTGATTTGTGATGGTATTGCTGGTCAAACAGGTATATCTTTAGAATCAATTGCAAGTCTTATTAGAAAACACCACCCAAAGTTTGTTGTTATAGATGGGGTTTATTTATTGACTACAAAAGACACTGATAAGGCAGCATGGGAGCAATCTCATGGTATTTTCTATGGCTTAAAAAACTTAGCCATATCAACAAACACTCCAATTATGGTATCAACACAAGCAAACAGGGACGCAGAAAACGTTTACGTTCCACCATCAGCAGCACAAGTTGCTTTTGGGGACGCTTTGATACGTTCATCAGATGTGGCAGTAGCGTTAGCTAAGGTCGAACACCATGACGATAAAAGACTAGTTCAGTTCCAAAAGTATCGAGATGGTGAGTTAGCACAAGATAATCTGGTAATGCAATGGAGTGTAGACAATGGTACAATAAACGAAATCTCAGATTGGGATTGGGACGATGATGAATTTTAAGGAGGTATAACATGGGAATTTTATCATGGATTACAGGAGATAGCGAAGAAGACATTATAGTTACAACAGGAAGAAGTAAGGGTGCAGGTAAACCTGTAACCAATATTACAGTAGGTGATATACGGAAACGAAGAGTTGTAGACGAAAATGGCTTTGAAAATAAAGTAGTTATATTCCTAACAAAAACAAAGAAGCGTAGCTAATGGTAGACTGGTATTCAGCATTACTACGGTATGGCATAGATGTCGAACATGAGGACGAAGTTTTATTAAACTGTCCTTTTCATGAAGATAAAAGAAAATCATGTGCTATAAATATAGAAAAAGGGGTTTGGATTTGTTTTGCTGGTTGCGGACAAGGTAACCTAAAATCATTTTTACAAAAATATTCTGGTAAACCTTGGTCTGAAATAAACGCAGAATTTGAGGTTGAAGAATTAGACTTAGACCTATCTTTTCTAGATGAATACCAAAACACAGAAACTGAGAATGTATATGTAGAACCTGAAGATAAGAGAACAGTCCCATCAAATCATTGGATTTATGACAGAGGATTTTTACCTAGTTTAGTTAATGACTGGGGTTGCAAAGTAAACAAATTTTCTGACTTCATGATTCCAGTAAGGGACAATACGGGAAACTATGTAGGATGGATATACAGAAGACAAAATGCTGTACCTAAATATATGTTTTCAAAAGGGTTTAGGAAATCACAAGTGCTGTTTGGGGTTGATAAGATAAACAACTTTAGTAAGTTATTTGTGGTCGAAGGGGCTTTAGATTGTATGTGGTTGCATCAATATGGTTACCCAAGCGTAGCTATATTAGGTGCTTCCATATCAAAAAAACAATTAGAGTTGATTAGTTCTTTGAATCCTTCAGAAGTTGTGTTATCATTAGATAATGATACTGCTGGAGCTAAGGGGATGTCTAAAGCGACATTTGACATGAAAGACAGATTTCTGTTATCATATTTAAGGTTACCAAAAAAATATAAAGATGTTCAAGAGATTCGTAACAAAGATGTTTTGGACAGGGTGATGACAAATACAACAATATTTTAAATAGGAGAAAAGCAATGAGTGGAATTGCAAAAATTCAAAAGAAAATAGATGACTCTAGAAAACCAGTTACTTCTGGAACTGCACCGGGTCGAGAGTTATGGTTCAAAGACGGAGACCAAGTGTTTTTATCTTCCATAGCTACTGGGGCAGAGGATGACAAGTTTCTAGATGAAATTTATTTATACACATTACGGGTAGGTAATGGTTTTACCAACGTCTTAAAAGACGATAGGGTAGATACTAGTGCTATCCCGTCTGAAAATTACCCATCTCATAAGTTTGCTATATGGGCATATGTGCACAATGTGATTCATACAGAGAAACGAAATGACACTTGGGAAGAGGTTGAAGGACCAGCTGGTAAGAAAGTATATAGAGAAGATGTGAACGACTTCAAAATCATATCTTTGAACTTTGGTCGAAGTGACTATATATGGAATCAGCTAGTAGATGTGTATAGCGACTGGGGAGCACTGAACAAAGGTGTAATTAGAGTAAAGAGAACTGGACAAGGCATGTATGATACTTCATATTCAATTACAGCTACTCCGAAATCTGAAAAGATTCCAGAGGAAAAAATGGCTGAGGTTGATGGCTTACCACTAATCAAGGATTATTTCTTTGAGAGATATGGTACTTTCAGTGTACCTGAAGGTGGTTTTGCTAGTGAAGATTCAGAAGACGAGAACTTATTCTAAGAAGGGCATATGACATTATGTCCGTAGTTACCAATGACTCCTTTCAGTCAGACATTGATGAACTGAGGTCGGTTTTAGAGGTAGACCCGACCTTGGTCATTGATGTAGAAACAAATGGATTAGAACCATATAAAAACAATCAGATATGCGGTATTGGTGTAGGTCAACCGAATGTTTATGGACTTGCTCAATACTATCCTTTTAGACACCATCAAGGTGAAAATCTTACACCAGAAAAACTTTCCCAAGTAATTGATTTACTAAACTCTAAAGTTGAATCTTATATAGGATATAATTTAAAATTTGATTTACACTTTTTAGAAAAAGAAGGATTAGAGGTTATAACTAAAAAACTTATTGATGTAATAGTTTTAGTTAGACTTATAGAACATTCAGATATAAAAGACCTTGGACTTACTCCTACTGGCAAACGAAGGTATGGAGAGGGTGCAGTTCAATATGATATAGATACTAAAAAGGTTCTTAGGTCTAATAAGTGGAGTAAGGACTTTTCTATGGCACCTCCATCAGTGCTTGGAGAATACTGTAAAAAAGATGTTATTCTTACAGCACGTTTATATACCGATTACTATAAACAAGTAATAAAAACAAAGCAGAAAAAAGTATTTGAACTTCAATGTAAGCTTACTAAAGTTTTATACAAAATGGAACGTAGGGGAATTTCTATTGATACTGAGTATGCTAATGATACTAAGACTAAGATTTTACATAGACTAGAAGAAGTTCAGAGCGAGATATATAAATTAGCAGGTAAAGAATTTAATGTTTCTAGTCCTAAACAGATAGGTGAAATTTTTTCAGACTTAGGAATAGAGTCGCCAGTAAAAACACCTAAAGGACAAGACTCTTGGAGTGAGGCTGCCTTAGTAAACATAAACCACAGGTTAGCGGGGCTTATAAGACAGTATAGAACGCTTGAAAAACTAACATCTACATACATAGAGCCTTATGTGAATACTGACACTATGCATACATCTTTTTGTAACTGGGGTACAGCTACTGGAAGATTATCAAGCAGAGGACCTAATTTGCAGAATATACCTCGAAATCATTTTAAGTTACTAGAGAGAGACTTATCTGATTATGAGAAGCAGGAAATAAAAGGTAAGATTGCTGCTACCGTAGGAGCTAAGGGTATGTCTATGAACGAACATTTATCTGATGAGGTTTTGAAGACGTGGTCTTTTGTAGGTGACGAATCATACACAGATACAGATAAATCACAGATAGCTATACGAAGACTGTTTATTCCTAGAAAGGGTTATTCTTTAGTAGGTTTTGACTACAGTCAAATGGAAGTACGTGTGTTCATGTCTTACTTTAGAAACAAAACTATTGATGAAATACTAAACAAAGATGATGTAGACTTCCATAGTGAAGCCGCTAAATTAGCTTTTGATGTAGATGAGACATCAGATAAGTTCAAAGAGTATAGGCAGGCAGCAAAAGCAATTACGTTTGGGACAATTTATGGGATAGGTAACAAAAAATTGGCTCAACAACTTAGTACAACCCCTAGAGAAGCTGGGAAGTACAAAAAACAATACTTTGAAGGTATGGAGGGGTCTAAAGATTTCTTTGATGAAGTAGTAAAGACGGTGACTGGAAGAGGTTGGATAAAGAATAGATACGGTCGGAAGTACAGAATAAACCCGGATTTAGCCTATAAAGGTGTAAATTACTTAGTACAGGGCACTAGTGCTGATATGTTGAGTGAACGTATGCTAGAAGTAGACCAATATCTTGATGATAAGAAAAGCAATATTCTTTTACAAGTTCATGATGAGATTATATGTGAAATTCATGATTCAGAACTTGAAGATGTGCCATATGCTATAAGAGATATATTACAAACTAATAGTTTGGATATACCGCTACAAGTAGATATGGAAGTGTGTAAGGGGTCGTGGGCAGTAAAGAAAGATTTAGGACCAACTACACTAGAAGATTATATTGACTGGGACTAAAAAACTGATAGAATATAATAACAATGGGCAAATATAACGAAGACGAAATAATTGAAGAAATTAGTGCTTATGTAAACAATACATATGACCAGCACTACAGTGAAGGTGAGGTACAGACCTTAGATTTTATAGAAGCCTGTGGTGATGCTAAAGCTTTCTGTCGAGGGAACATTCTAAAGTATGCTTCAAGATATGATAAGAAGGGCACACCTAGAAAAGACATACTAAAAATAATACACTATGCAATGTTGTTATTGCATTTTCATGATAAGGAGACTAAGAATGAAAACTGAAATTAATCTTGATGACTTTAAAAAGGGCGTAATTGATGCCTCAAGATATATGTCAAGAGGAAATACTGATGATGAATTAAGTGACAAAAGGGATGAACAATCAATGAGACGCTATGTTTTAGAAATGGTGGGAAATGATGCTTCTACTTCTTATACAGAGGGTTTTACGTTTGGAGTGGCATTAAAAAAAGTTATTGAAACCGAAGAAGAAAAAGATATGGCTAGATTTCTCATGCAAGAGGGTGTCGAGCATTTGTTTGATGAACACATAATTTCTGAAATAAAAGCGGAAGACCAATCAACAGAAGAAGGGTTTTGGGATAATAGACCTGACATTGATAATTTATTAGATGACCATAAGGAGTAAGAAATGAAAGTACATGAGTGGAAAAAATCAAAACCAGCTGGGGATAAAGGGGAAAAAATACTAATAAAATTTCTTAATAAGCAAGATAAAATAAAAAGAGTTTTTGATTTGTCTAAGAAGAAAAAATATCAAGACAAAGATATTGATTTAGGTTTAGTCAAGGTTGGGGAAGATAATAAAGAAATAAAAGAAACTGCTGAGATAAAAACGGACTCAGTGTCAGCTAGTTCAGGTAATGTATTTTTTGAGACTCACAGTAATGTAGAGGCAAATACATTAGGATGCTTCCTAAAAACTGAAGCTGATTGGCTTTTGTATTACTGTATCATTGAAGACATTTTATATGTGTCTCGTATGAAAGACCTTAAACCATGGTTTTTAAAAAACTTAGATAGCTTTGCTGATAAAGAACTAAGGAACAAAGCGACTAATGGAAGAAAAGCATACACAACAAGAGGAAAAGTTATTCCGAAAAGAACTATAGAAAAATTAAACTTCGTACAAAAATATGAAGGAATAAAGGAGAAAATAAATGGCAAAAGTTAGTGGACATTTAGGATTTACATTTAGGGTAGGAGCAATAGACCTAAACCAATATGGTAGAGTTGATTTGAATATAGACCAAATTGACACAGAACTACCAATAGAACCTCAAATAGAAGACGCTAAAAAAGTAGCTGACGTTGTTTGGGATGTTTTAAAAGAGAAGATAGACGCTAAGATTGAGGATATATTAGATGAAGGAAAATAGAGAATCAATTAGAGCATCTGTTTTAGAATCAGTACTAGGAGAAAGAGAAAGACAAGACCACTTGTGGGGAGAGCAAAACCACGATGACTCTTGGTGGAATATCCTAGCTACGGAAAAGAACGGAGATATTGCTGAAGAAATTTTTTCTCAAAGTGATACTAAATTATTTATAGAACTAGTTCAAACAGCTGCTACCTACTTTGCGTGGGCGGAGTGTGTTAGACGGAGGGTGATGAATGGAAAATAACGCTGAAGAAGCAATACAAAAATTATTAAAAAACAAAAAACTGAACTTCCAAACAGGAGACAGTGATACATTTACAACTAATAGAATACCTTTTAACATACCAGCCTTAGATAAATTGACTGGTGGGGGTATTCCTTTCAAAAAGATGACTCTTATATATGGTCCGACCAATGTGGGGAAGTCTTATCTAGCATCACAGATAGTTGTAAATGCTCAGAAAATGGGTGGCAAGGCGGTATGGGTTGATACTGAACTATCCTATGATAAAGATTGGATGGCTTCGTGTGGTGTAGATGCTAAGAAGATATTAGTATCACAACCAACTACAGGTGAAGAAGCTATGGAGCATGTTAGAGAGGCTATGATATCGGGGTTTGAGGTTATTGTGTTAGACAGTATTGCAGGACTAGTGCCCTCTAATGTAGCTGAAGAAGATTTTGGATTTAGCCCAATGGCTTGGCAAGCAAGATTTGTAAACAGTTCTTTTCCCAAGCTTTTTCCACATCTTCAAAACGGTTCAGCTTTTGTAGCTATAAACCAAGTAAGAGCTAGTATGGGACCTGTAGCATTAGATAATATGCCTGCAGGACAAGGACAAGTATTCTTTGCTCATTCTATTATGCAAGTACAGCGTAAGGGCTGGATAGAAGAGAAAGAGCAAAAAGTCGGATTCAACATGAACATTAGACTAAGAAAAACTAAGACTGGTGGAGAGAATTGGGATTCAGCGATTGTGCCTTTTAGGGTGGAAGGTGGTATTGATGTGCTAGAAACATTCATTAGGGATGGTATTGAAGCCAAGCTAATAACACAGGCAGGGGCGTGGTATACTTATGGGGACGTAAAAGCTATGGGTATGAATGGGTTAAAAGCAAAGTTTGTTGAAGATGAAAAATTGTTTGAGAAACTAAAAGATGAACTTACCACCTAGAGACCACACTCCACAAGAAGAGATTATAGCTCAATGGTTATCTAAGTTTGGATTAAGTTATGAACCACAAGCTTATTATCACCCATATATAGTAGATTTTTACATACCAGAAATAAAAACAGTTGTAGAAGCTGATGGAGTATACGGGCATTTGGGTAAAAGAGATAGGAAACGAGATTCAGAGCTTTTAGCCCTAGATGATATAGACTACATTATTCATATAAAAGAAAAAACGAACGAAAAAATAAAAGACCAACTTTGGTTGGAACTCAATAATTTAGATAAAGGTGTAGAATGATACAGAAAAGAAAAGCCACATCAGCTCACAGACAAGATGTATGGCTCAAAGACTTAATAGATGAACACCTAGAGGGGACAATGACTTCTAGAGGAGAACATGTGTTTTACCCATCTGTTATAAGTAACTCGTGTGATAGATATGTATGGCTATGTTACAATGGGCGTATGGTAGACAGACCATTACCAGCAGTTTTAGAGAGGATTTTCCAAAACGGAAGTTTCCTAGAAGAGCGAGTTGGGAAATGGTTTTCTGAATTAGGCATACTGATTGATAGAGAAGTTTCTGTAAAATATGAAATTCCAGCGATTTCCGGTAGGATAGACTTTTTAATTAGACATGCTAATTTTGGGGTAATACCTATTGAGTTGAAATCTATAAACACATCAAAGTTTGATACTTTGAGAAAACCTTTACCAGAACACAACATCCAAATTCAAATGTATCTTAATATGGGAGACTATGCAAAAGGAACTGTGTTATATGAGAATAAAAATAACCAAAAAATAAAAGCTTTTTTAGTAGATAAAGACCCTGAACATTGGGCAGATATACTAGAAAGGTGTTTTAAGATAAAAGACATGTTGGCAATGCCTGAAAAATGTACAGGACCTAGGTATTGTGACTGTCGATTAGTAGAGGAAGGCTTGTTGTAATGGAAGAACGAGATACAAAATGGACCCCTATGAAAGCATTAGGAAGGGTATCTAAGAGAATTGATTCATTAGGTATACCTATATTTGACCCAAAACTACCAGAGTATGAGGGGTTAGATTTTTTTGATTTATCAAAAGCTTCGGATAAAGACCTAGAAAAGTTCCTAACTATGTATGGGGGATACAATGCTTTTCTACAAACAAAAGTAGCTGACATTGAAGCCACCGTAGGTGCTTTAGAAGCCTCATTTAATGAAGGTTACAGCAAAGCTTCGTTTAGACTATCCCAAGAGCATGAAAAAGCGGGGCGTAAAAAAGCTACTAAAGATGAATTGAAGGGTGAAATTATGGAAAAGTATGATTCCCTAGTCCAACTAAGAAGAGATATTATAGAACAATCAGCTGAATTGAAAAGACTTAGAGGATTGTTAGAAACATATAAAGAAGCTTACGGAACGGTAAGTAGGGTAGTCACAGTAAGAACTACGGATACATACTAATGTCAAACTATTTAGGACTAGATACATCAAGTAAGGCAATACATGGAGCCGTTGTAGACGATTCTGAGGCTCTTGTAGGCTTGTATAAATGGTCTAGTACAAAAAAATTGTCTAATCAAAGATTCCCTGAAATTGTGATTGATTTTTCGGAAGAAATGAGTAAAATAAATATAACAGATAAAGCAGCTGTAGAAGCTGCAATCTTTGTCCAAAACCGAAGGTCACTGATTTCTTTGGCTAATATGATAGGAGCCGTGTGGGCAGTCTTAGTACTAAATAATATTGAGACTTCATTGATACATCATGCCGAATGGAAAAAAGAAGTACTGGGAAAAGGGACACTAAAGAAAGATGCAATAATGAAATTTGCAGTAGAAAAGTGGGGAGATAGATTCCCCGAACAAGATTATGCTGATGCAGCTTGCATAGCATTATGGAACAAGAGGAGGTTTTAGTATGATAGGAGCGGGGGGATTAACTAAGGTAGTTAGAGGATTTCAAATGTTCTTTCCCGGTAAAAAGGAAGGACCTAAGAGGGAATACAAAGATAAATTTCCTAAGAAATTACCTACTATAGAAGATGTAAAAAAAGAATATGGTGCAGTTGTTTGGTGTAAGTTTTCTAAGTGTGCTAGTAACCAAGAAGTAAAAAACTTACAAAGAACTACTGGAAGCCTACTAAAAAGAAGAAACTATACTCCAATTGCAGAACAAGAACATATATGGGCTGGGATATGTACTAGGGGTGAAATAGGAATGCAATTTAATGAAATAAAATTACCCCATGGTTCTAAGATAAAAGTTCCTAGTTGTTATACAGCTCATACAGATAAAACAGGATATTGGGACTTTTCTCAATTCCTAAACTCAGATGGAAGCCCATTAGGAGGGAACATAGATTCTCAACATGTATCTGATGATGGATACGGAGCACTAGATAGTAACAACATATACGAGTAATTATGCCTAAACATATACCAGACGAAATAAAATTAAAAGCCATGAGAATGTATCTCAAGGGAGATAAGTCTGCCAAACAAATAGCAGAGGAGCTCTCTGTAAATGGTGTGGTAGTAAGCCCACCTACTATATATGCGTGGGCTAAAAAAGATAGTTGGGGTGACCAAAAAGCCGTAGCTATTGCTGACCAACAACAACAAATTGCTGAAACAGAAGGGCAACGATTTGCACGGATGCAATCAGAGCAGTTAGATAGTTACTCTCAGATAGCGGGGCAAGCAGCGGAAGACCTAAAAGGGTTGCAGTTTGACCGAGCCTTAGATGCAGCAAGAGCAGCTGACATAGGTATAAAAGGTCAGAGAGAAGTTTTGCAAGGAATGATTAACATGGAATTTGTTCAAGATATCATGAGTGTTTTGATTGAAGAAATTTCTGACAATGAGACTTTACAAAGAATCGGTGTGAAACTAAAAGCTATCGAACAAAAACATAGGGATATATAGAAATGCCTAAAGATGTTGTAAGCGTTGAGAGTGCTTTTGATTTACTCTCTAAAGGTCTTATGGACCAGAAAAAGTATGATGTAGGTTCTTTCAAAGAGTTTGTTCAAAACATATGGTGTCTTTCTTATGACAATCCTGAGTATTTTAAGGCATGGCATGTGGGATTATTAGCGGATGATATACAAGAATGTGTAGAAACAGGTATGAACTATGTTGGTGTTCTACCCAGAGGTCACTTTAAGTCAACTATTTTAGGGCATGCTTTTAGTGTTTGGAGACTTTTGACTGCTCCAAGAGATATGTCCATACTTTATTTATCTTATAGTGATGGTATGGCTAAATACCACATCGCAGAAATAAATAAGATAATTGCAAGGAATCCTGTAATTACAGAAATGTTAGTAAACAGAAACCCTAAAGCAGATTACTCAGCTAGATTTTACAAGAACAACCAACCTATGGAAATAATGCATGGTGGGTTGTTTTCTTTCAAACGAGGTATGCACGTCAATGGAGCATTGATTGCTGATGACGTATTGAGAGACCCAGAGAACCCATTGAACATGGGGCAGATAACTAAAGTTGAAGACCATTTTATGACAGAAAGTTTGTTCATACCTCTAAAGGGGGTTCCGGTTATTGTTGTAGGGACACCTATGATGCCCGGTGATTTATTATCTAAGTTACAAGAAGACTCTAGGTTTAAGTCTAGGGTTCTACCAGCATTAGACCCTGTCCCACAGAGACGAGTTTTGATGCCGGAATTATATACAGAAGATTATTTGTTAGCCCAACAAAAAGCTAGACCTAAGTCTTTTGCTTCAGAGTTTATGTTGGTGCCACACTTTGCAACCGAGTCATATTTTGATTCTGAAGATATAGAAAAATGTGAAGATATTACTTTAAGGTCAGTTCCAGCTACCAAAAAATATAAAGATTGGGGAACTGGTGACCAAGTTTTTGGTGGTTTTGATGTAGGTAAGAAAAAACATCCATCACATTTGGTGTTGTTTAAAAAGAGCGGGGATGATATAGTACAGATACATCATTCGTTTTTAGATGGTTGGAGTTACTCTGACCAAATAGAATATTTGAATGAAGTCGCAGACAATTTTGATTTGACTTCAGGGTATATAGATAACACACGTGGGGAGTTAGAAGACAGAGGATTAGACGCTAGATGGAGAGGAATGCATTTCTCTCAAAAAAGTAAAAATACTATGGCTTCAGTCTTCGAAAATTTTGTTCACGGTGGTAAAATAAAGTTAATCAAAGACGAAAGACAGAAGCAGCAGATACTGTCTGTAAGTAATGAATTGAAAGCACCCGACACACCACTAGGACATGGGGATGCCTTTTTCTCAATTGCCATGGCTTTACAGGCTGTACATGACACAGCATATAAGTTTGTAGATTTGGGAAGTGCAGCGGACTGGTTTAATGCAATTAGTCCCGGAGAGACCCCTGAGAGTAGGAGACAACAACGTGACGAAAAAACTGGTCTAATCCAAGGAGAATCCCAACCAAATCCGTTACAAATGGAACCTGTAAATGCAATGGAGAGAGCTGAGTCAGCTCCAAACCCCCAATGCAAAGAGACTGTGTGTAACGCTAATTTCTGGGTTCCTGAAAGAGGATTATGTTTGTATTGCGGACACAGACAGTAAGTAAGAAAAATAGGAGAATATACAATGACAATAGAAAATAAAACTTTTAATTTAAACACCCCAGCCATCACAGACCAAGCAACTGTCATATTAAATCACAGGTATCTTTTAAAGAACTCAGACAATGAGGTGATAGAAACTCCTGAACAAATGTTTGAAAGAGTAGCTAATGCTGTGGCTAAAATTGATAAAGACTATATGGGGTTAGATGTAGAAGCTGATTTGACTGCTAAAGACTTCTATACAATTATGTCAAACTTAGAATTTGTCCCAAACTCTCCTACGTTAATGAATGCTGGTACAGAACAAGGAACCTTATCAGCATGTTTTGTTTTACCTTTAGAAGATAGTATGGAAGGCATAATGAAAGCTGCAACAGATAGTGCTATGGTTCAAAAATTTGGTGGTGGTACTGGTTTTGCTTTATCTAAGTTAAGACCTAAAGGAGATAAAATTCAATCTACTCATGGGATTGCTTGTGGTCCTATAGAAGTACTAAAGACACTTTCAAGGGTGTCATCTATGATTACACAAGGTGGGAAACGTGATGGTGCAAATATGGCAGTAATGTCTATTTATCACCCAGACATATTAGATTTCATAGACTGTAAAAAAGTTGAAGGAGAAATACATAACTTCAATATTTCTGTTGGTGTTGATTCCAACTTTATGAAAGCTGTAGAAGGTAACATGGACTATAATCTAATAAACCCTAAAAGTAATGAAGTTGTGGGTAAATTAAACGCAAGAGAAGTGTTTGCTAAAATTGTAGAGGGGGCATGGAATAACGGTGAACCCGGAATGATTTTCTTAGACCAAGTAAA
>TARA_R100000808_G_scaffold3464_2_pt1 | contig 13105 bp, 13 predicted proteins | sample TARA_R100000808 | Tara Oceans TARA_R100000808 (sample SAMEA2622852) | marine metagenome | biome: marine biome (ENVO:00000447); feature: marine epipelagic mixed layer (ENVO:xxxxxxxxx); material: "saline water (ENVO:00002010), including plankton (ENVO:xxxxxxxx)" | depth 140 m | reverse complement strand
GTTCCCTTCCCTACTTCTTGGGTCGTAGATGAGTCCAGCGAAGGTGACGACTTACGCTTGCAGCGTCTAAACTCGGCCAGTTATCGCGATGACCAACAGGCGATATTGGCAAGCGAGGTCGCCATCGACCAGTACGGGTGCGAGGGAACCAGCCGCTTTTGTCACCTCATACTGCCAGACGAGGCCAAGGATTTACGTAGTGCCGGCATCACGTGGTATTACTACCGCGCTGATGCCGAACGCGCGGCGAGGGGTTGGATTAAGTCAGATCGCCGTAAGCCAGGCGAGTGGGCAATCGTCTGGAAAAGCGAGGAAATATACTACCTCGCTAAGAATAAATACTCTTCGGAGGCACTCGGCGACAAGGTCTGTTGGATCTTTCGCCGATACAAACAGCAATCGGTGGCTGATATCGGGTGGACGGTAGAAGACAATATCACCCGTGATCACCAACACTATGCGGTAGAGTTAATAGACAAGATGAGCGATGGAGGCAATAGGCAGCGAGTAGTCACGTATCCGGCCTACAGTCCAGAGCGTGCGGTGTCTCGCGCCTTGGAAGATCATCCGAACTTCGAGTTTATCGAAGTACAGGAGGTCGATGCGGCTTGGGCCGAGGCTGTGGAGTATGACGCTATTGAGAGTATGTTGGTCGATGACTACGAGAGAGACATGGACCCCTTGCTGGATAGTAACGGAATCACATCCGTTGCCACGGTCCACAAGGATTACCTCACAGAAGGAAATGTAGCCAGTCTGGAGCATTGGTCTGCGGATTTAAAAGAGGAACTAAGCTAAGAGATTGGGGAGAGGTTGCACCTTCGGGTGCAGCTTCTCCCCTTTTTTTACTTCCACCCCAGTGGAACCCAACTGCCCATCAGCACCGCCAGATTGATCATGGGAAAAAATTTCCCCGCACCTTTCGCCTTACTACTACGCACTGGGGTGGGGATGCGGTATACCAATAGATCATCTTCCTTGAACCGCATACCAACTGTCGGCGTAGCCGCTTGGGTGGGTGCGTGCGGCGTTCCTTTGCCCGTAGCAGGATCAAGCGTTGGTCGGCCTCAGTTCCTCGCTTGTGGTTGGGTTGCAGTTCCCGTGGAAAAGATGAAAAAGGGAGAACAGGGAAAGATTGGGAGGAAGAAGAAAACCAAAGCATCCCGATGGCTCCTTGCTCAAGGGCCTGGGGCCGCAACGTATAAACCTGTTTCGGCGGCATTGGGCAAGTCACTGCAACGTATAAACCACAGTGAAATTCCTATGCTTGGTGTGTCGTTCCCGTAAAAGATTATGAAAGAGGTTAAAGAAATAAAAGATTCTCTTGGTAGGCTAATAGGCAAGTCGATCCTAAGACCATTGCAATTTCCCTGCTTAAACAGGGATTACCCTTTATCTCGGTTTGTGGCTTGGTCGTCACAACAGGAAGATAGAGTCTTGCAAAGGATAGATGTCGGTTCGAGTCCGGCCCAAGATAGCATTATCGGAAAGGCCAAGTGAGTGCAACGTATAAACCTGTTGTGCTTCACCTCTGCTTGGTGTGCATGTCCCGTGAAAGAATTGAAGCGAGAGGGAGGGCAAGGCGGTGACCCCACGCTACTACTCCTAGCTGCACCGTCCATAGCATTGTGGTGGTGCTGGCCTTCCCTCTCGCCCATTGCTTGGGTTGTCATTCCCGTGAAAAAAATGAAAGGAGAAAAGAGATGGATAACTTTGAAGTATATAATCGCCTAAACATCGAACTGGAAAAGATGAATAGGCATCTGGTTGAGGTTGCGGCCAAGGTCGAAATCCTCGACAAGAAAGTATCGGCTTTAATGTATGGACCGCAGCACCATTTCATAGAACACATAACCGAAGAAAGGAAGGATAATATTAAATGGAAAAACGAAAGCAATGCAGCATAATCCTCGAAGCACTGGAGGACGGTAGGCACCTAACAGCTAAGGATGCTATGCAAGTCGGCATCTTTAGGCTGGCAGCACGAATCCACGACTTGCGTAAACAAGGACACAGCATACAGAGCAATCGGCTACGCACTGCTAACGGAAGTTGTTCAGTGTATTCTCTTACGCCAGTGCCGGTCCCGTAAAAATAAATGAAGGGAGAAAGGGATAACACACCCTACAAGTAACGATAATGTCCACACAATACCATTGGCAAAAGCTTAAGGATTGCAGCCAATGTCCCTACTTCAAGCAGTTCCAACAGAGTCCAGCAACGGCACAAACCGTTTGTCCTAATTGCGGATTCTATTTTAAGGAGAGACATCAGCATGGCAAAGGGAGTAAACAAACAGATATTGATCGGCCAACTGGGTAGTGATCCAGAGTTGAAGGCACTGCCCTCTGGAGATTCCGTCCTCAATATATCACTCGCCGTAAGTGATAAGTGGAAGGACTCCAAAGGAGAAGACAAGGAAGAAACGAACTGGTTTCGCTTGTGCTTCTTCAAGAAAGCAGCAGAAACCTTTTCCAAATATGCCTACAAGGGCATGAAAGTATACATCGAAGGGTCTACCAGAAATCGGACCTTCGAAAAGGATAGTGGAGACAAGCAGTATGTCTCCGAGGTCTTGGTCCGTGAGTTCCAGTTCCTCTCCTTCAAAGAGGACAAGGGAGAATCGGCACCACAGGAAGAAAGCCAACTCGTCAGCACCAATTCGGGTGATGATGGGTTGCCTTTTTAGGAGTCATAAACCAAAAGGAATTCTTGCGAAAGGAATTCAAACCGTCAAGCAAACAGATCTCATCCTCGCGGGAGGATAATAAAGAGACTTGAATTTGCAGACTGGGGAGTCTGATGCCCCTTGCCAGATGACTCCGATGGCAAGGGGCATCATAATTTATAGGAGATATCAGTGATGCGTCAGCAGATCAAAGACAGCCAAGATGGGTTCGATGAGATTGAGGAAAACGACCGCAGAATAAGCTTGTTGGAAGACAGGATAGCCATGCAAGACAACCATATTGAGTGGCTACAGACCGTCATAGAGGCAAGGAATGGCGTTATAAAAAGATTGATAGAGAAAAGGAGAATGGGGTGAAGGTAAGCAAGGCAGTCGCATTACTAGACGTATCAATAATTTCTTTATACGATTCGCCAATAACCAGATTCTTTATTGGTAGCACCGAAGTAACGGATTCCCTCACAGAGAGTGAGAAGATTGCGTTACTCACACAAGTAGAGGATGAAGATACTCTACCACAGGAGGCATCAGCATGACAGAAACAACAGAGATTACTGGCACTGCCGACTTTGAGGTTGCGCCAGCAGTAGATCACCTTAATAGACTTCAAGTTGCCAATGGCGATATTGGCAGCAATGAGGTGTGGAATCATCGTGGATCGGTAGAAGTGAACTACGATGATTTACTTCAGATACCTACGCCAGCAGATACATCAAGCTATACTGCTATCGGTCATGCAGATATGGTCGAGACATTATACAAGCACGCAGATCGCTTGATGCAGCCTCGCGGATTCACCCTTGAGGGACAGCGATACCTGGTAGGTAACGAAGGCTCCCGAATGTTCTTCGTTCACAGCTACGCAAACGGAGACACAGGGATGCAGCTTGCCCTTGCTGGTCGCAACTCACTGGACAAAAGCATGACGGCAGCAGTGGCCGTTGGCTCTAAGGTCTTTGTCTGCGACAACCTCGCGTTCATTACAGAGGATGGCATCACGATCATGCGTAGGCATTCGGGTGATGCGCGTAACCATCTCAATGACCAGATCATACTGGGTATGGTCAAGGCTACTGAGTCGTGGGATGATATGCGGCAGCAACGGGATGATATGATGGAGATTCCCGTGGATGAAGATGAGGGGTATAGGTTGATGGGACTGGCGAAAGCAAGGACAGCTACTAATAAGGTTGCTGGCAGTCGCTTGCTTGTAACGAACAAGGAGTGGAAGTCGGTTCAAGATTATTGGCAGGAACCGCAGCATGATTACGAGGGTGGCAATCGCACCCTTTGGGCATGGTATAACTCCTTTACTTGGGAGATGAAGTCTCTCAAGCCAGAAGCGCAGCTTCCACAACACTCGTCTATACACAATATAGCAAGTGGACTCATCGCAAAAGATAATATCGAAGGTGAAGTAGATGACACCACTCGTCTTGGTCAGGTGATAGACGATCTCACCAGTCAGTAAATAGTAGGTTGCTGCTATGGGGATTGTTCCCTGTAGCAGCAACCCATATAAAAAGGATATCATCAATGACTAAAAATCTTAGCAACTTGCCACACGAAGTAGAAGTCGAATCTATTTCTCCCAAGAAAGCTGCTGAGTATTTAGATGGAACATTTGAACGAAACCGTCCCATCGTAGCTGATGCGGTTCAGATGTATGCCAATCGTATAGTTTCGGGAGACTTCCTAACTGCTACGCCCATTGTGTTTGCTCACGTAGCAGAAACGGACAGATTCGTATTGGTCGATGGTCAGCATAGACTTTCTGCGGTGATCTCAAGCAAGAAGAGTATGAAGTTCACAGTTCAAACATACTACTTGCAAAAAGAAGAACAGCTTGCAGAGTTGTATGGGACATTGGATACTGGAAGGGCCAGGAACTTAGCAGACAATGTTCGCGCACATGGATTACCTGATTTTATAGGACTTAACCAAGTTGATAGCACTATGATTGTCAGTGCCTTGAACTTTGTAGTCTTCAAGAAACCAGCATTTAATATTGCACCTCGTCATTCTGGAACTTTTCAAGAACAGATTGAAAGGTCTAAAGAATGGATAAAAGAAGCCACTTGGTATCTGGATCTGCTGAAGAAAGCACCTCATCCGATGAAACTTATTGCCAGAAGGAAGGCTATTGTTGCTGCTGCGATGATAACATTGCGCGGTTATCCAGCTAAGGCAAAGCCTTTTTGGGAAGGAGTCCTTACCCTTGATGGAACTTCATCTGTTGATACGCGATTCAAGTTACATATGAAGTTAATTGAGATAGATAGTAGAAGTAATAAAAATAATGGGCCTAGGAAGTCCTATGTATCATCATGGCATGTTGCTTCCCTTATTGCTGCTTGCTGGAATGCTTACATATCCAATCGACAACTCCAGGTCATTAAAGGACTCGCCAATATCGTATTCAAGCGATGCCGGTGGAGAGAGGAAAAGTAAAGTGAACCATTCGAAGAGCATGTATCGCTATGATGGCTATGCCCGACTCTCCTCTTCGGTTCTCAACTCAGCATTTCAAGAAATAGCTGGATTATGCTATCAAATTAACAATAGTCCAGTCAGTAAAAAGGATTGGATTAGCATATCTAATAGAATAGAAGGACTTAGGTCTGCTTTATGTGATCCTCAGAATCCCTTTGTCAACTATCTCGCAGCAATAGGACATGAGATAGATCAACCAACCATTAATAAAGTTATCAACAGTCTAATAGAAGGAGACACGATACCTAAATCGTACAAAATATATGATTAATGTAACGACAATGTATTGACATTACAACTTACAAGGCTTATATTACTATGAAGATAAAAACAGAGAATGTCATGTCACTAGTATTGTGGATTTGCTTTACCTACTTACTCATCCGAGCATTCATACCCTTCGCAATGGAGATCTTATGACAATCGACCACCTCACAGATAAAGAACCAGACGCAGGTCCAGCCATGCAGAGGACTGCCGATGGTGGAGTCGCTCCCATATCAGATGATATGCAAGCCGAGGAAACCTTGGAGTTCATTCAATATTGGGAGAAGGAACATAAGAAAATCAAAGACCATGCAGACAACCTGCGTAAGAGAGCAGACGCATACGAGCAGCAGCAACTTGCCAGGGTTGAGAATAAGCTATTTTTCCACACTGAGAGATTGAAGTCCTATGCTGCTGGACAGCTTAAGGGTCTGAAGACAAGGACATACAACCTTGCAGCAGGGAATCTTTCCTTTAGAAAAAAAGGAAGTAGCATAACAGTACTGGATAAGATACAGCTTAAAAGATGGGCCGAAGATAATAATCTGTATGATCAGCTTTCAGTACACAAAATAACTGTAAATCTAAGCAATGCAAAGATAAAGGAATACATAGAAAAAACTGGTGAAATACCAGATGGAGTTGAGCATAATCCACCCTCAGATACCTTTTCCTATACTACCTTTGAGGAAGATGAAGAGGAGGTATCTTTATCGCAGATGGGAAGATGGGCAGACCTCAGACGCGAGGAGATGGAACGTGAAATGGAAATGCTCAATAAAAAAATGAGCAATCAGAATCTACAAGAGTAGCATTAAGCAGTTGATTTATTTGACTCATTGTAGTACATTCATCACGACACAGCAACACTCTATACAAAAGGATATAGCTAATGAGTGAAGGTGCTAAGAATCGTGATGGCGAGGACAAGACACACATCATGCAGATCAGAATGCCTCGTAGACTATGGACAAACTTTCAAAGTCTATGCAAGCAATCCGATGCAACCCCGTCAGAGGTAGTTCGGGAGATGATTCGTAGTGTTGTGCGCGAGTCCCGTAATTTGGATGAAATGCTTAATGAACATGAGCAAAATATCCGATCACGTATGAAGTCTCCTTCTGAGATTGGCAGCACCGAAGCAGCAAACTTAAAGAAAGATCTTTGGGAGGAGGCACCTAACAATTAGGAAAGGAGCCGAATGACTTCTGCTCTCCAAACATATTACGCACCTAAGTCGATTGACGATGCGGTGCGTATAGCCTCTGCCCTCTCTACCTCTAAGATGTTTCCAGATATCAAGAGTCCAGAGATGGCATTTGCCAAGATGATAGCTGGTGCTGAACTTGGCTTTGGCCCCTTCGCCAGTATCAGCGGCGTTGATCTGATCAAAGGAAAGCCAGCTATCTCTGCCAAGCTAATTGCCTCGGCAGTGAAAGCCAGCACCAAGTATGACTTCAGAATTGTTGAGCATACCAATGATGTCTGTAAGATAGAGTTCTTTCAATATGAATCAGACAAGAAAGAATCTATAGGCATTAGTCAGTTCAGTATGGATGATGCTCGACAGGCCAAGATCACTGGCAAGGATAACTGGAAAAATTATCCACGTAACATGCTATTCGCCAGAGCAATAAGCAATGGTGTGCGCTGGCATTGCCCCGATGTATTCCACGGATCTTCTGTCTACACGCACGAAGAATTAGGTGCAGAGGAACCCGTTGAGGCCGATGTCATTGAGATCACTGATATTGAAAAGGATACCAGTGCAGCCGTTGATATTGCCAAGGAGGTTCTTGACGGTGAGGTGATCGAAGAGACAGGCCATGACCGATACTATAAATGGCTTGGGGTTATGAAAGACGAACGCCAGCGTATTGGAACTCCAATGTATAAGTCTATCTTGCATACCTATGGACTTGCTAAAGCCAATGAAATAGATAAGATGGACTTTAAAAAGATGAAGGAGATCTTTGAGGAAACAAAAGATACTCCAAGCTATCGCACTAATACAGGTGCCTGGTATCGAACATTGGATTGCATCGAAGGCAGGTTGATGAAACAAGCTGAGTCTAAAGAAGTTACTCCGATAGGGGCATTGCTCCAAGATTTAATCACCTCAGAGCAACCCATTGAAGAGACAGACCAGCTTAAGAAGATAGAAAACGAAGATGTCCGAGAAAATATAGTGGACACCTTAAGTTCAGAGTATTACGATTAACGCATCGGAGGGATGACACCGAGTGATTGGAGTGGATTGATTGCTCCTTTCACTCTCTCTCCCTTGTTGGGATCGTACTTCTTCAAGCCTGTGAACCATAACCAATCGTATTTCTTTCCCTTGAGTAAGTCCTCTACATCAATCTCATCTCCGTATAATCTCCGCACCGTAGCAGGAACGGCAAACGCATTAACAGCTTGAATAGCTTTGTCCATAGCCTGTTCAGTTCCCCCATCAATCAAGGCTGTTAATCCCCCTGCTATCTTAGTCATTGTATCCCCGAATGGACCCATAGCATTCTTAGCTACTGACCCAGGAAATCCATAGCGTCCACTATCCCCTGCTATATCCATTGGTATATCAGCCATCGGCGGCATTGTTCTTTCGCCAAAGTTGGTATCTGGCAGCATGTATGAACCTCCACCAATCAATGCCATGTATGCCAGTACATGTTTGAATAGCGGCTCTATGTTATCCCAAGATGGTTTGCCATCTGGTCCCTTGGTAAGTGCTTGAGCAACCAAATCGAAAGTGAAATCAGTTTGGTGCATGGGGTAAGACTTAAACATAAGAAAGAGTCGAGCCACTGGACTGCGTAGGATGGGAGATGTTCCGGCCCTATTGAACGGGAACTGCGTTCTTTCCACTAACTCCCTTGCCTTGTTCATCGCAGTAAGGTGGCTGGCCCCCTCTTCTACGTACTGCTTATAGCCTCCCAGTAATGCCGTTTGCCTATTCACTCTTTCTGAGTGGCGAGCAAAAAGCATTGACATATCTTGCACTTTGGTAAGAACTCCCTTGAACCCATCTAGAAATTCTTCTTGCCTACTCACATCCTTTGATATACCAGACTCATCTATGATGTCTTTAATAGTACGTCCGTTGAAGACCTTATCTTCTGCTGCGTTGAAAAGAGAATGCGTATAACCCCATGCTACATTCTTAGTCTTCAACATTGGTAATGTATTAGTAAGGGTCTGCGTCTGGTTGATCATACCATGCGCGATATTAAACCCCAACTTAGAAATGATCTGTGTCCTATATATAAAGTTGCTGGTGGTAGCAGTAGCGTAAGGGTTGTTCATTCCCTCACGAATCATATCCATCCTCTTTGCTAGCTTGGATCGTATTGTCTTTATAGCTAGCGTTTCTTGCTTGGTTTTCTTTTGACCAGTAACCCTATCTCTAAGGCGAACTATATCATCTAACTCGCGTAGCCACTGTCGAGCCTCCCCTACTATCTCGGAATTATGGGGATTCTCCCTTGCCCTAGTAAGAATCTCTGCATCTCTTCCACCAATAAACCCCATAAGCCTATCGACGGAAGAGTTGAAAAGGTGGCTGTCGCTAAAGACATGAGCCACCTTTTCCCTGAAGTTAGTAGGAAGACCCATCGCATAACGAGCATACTTAGCTAAGTCTTCTGCTATATCTTGATTGCCCTCAGATATAAGCTTCATAATAGCACTGTGATGATGCCTTGCTATCTTGTCATTGGTAAGCTTTGCCGATGCTCCACGGATATAGATACGCATAATCTGAGAATAGTCAGACTCAAATCCATCAAGGTTAGCATCTCTTTTACGAAGATGCCTAAACCCTCTAGATGGAGACTCTGGCGTGTCGGGTATAGAAGAGGTCCCGATATCATCAACCAAAGACTTAAGCTTTAATGCTGTATCTGGATCAAGCTGATTCATAACTGAAGCAGCGGCATACTCCCCCGACCTATCAGCAAATATATGAGGAACGTAATACCTTATGCGTTTGTTTTTACCAAGTCCAAGCCTGTCTGCAATATCATTAGTCAATCTATTGTGTGCTTGGAAAGCCTCTTTGATCTTGGGATTGGATCGGAGTAATGGATAGGATTCCAGTGCAGTGGGAAATGGAACGCCACCATTTACATCTTCAACGAGATTGAAGAACTGATACATCTTCTGCTGATTATCTACTCCCTTAACTGCGCGGGATGCTGCACCAGTTGCCTTTTGAATGACGTTAGCACCTGGGTCTACGCCCATGACCATAGCCTCAATAGCTTCTAGAGGCTGAGTGAATCCCTCTTCCAATCCTTGCTTCTCTACGGTAAACCGAACCGTATTACGAATAGCCTGTGCTGTTGCTGGATGTGCGCCGAACCCAATCCTCCTGCTTGTGGGAACCCAAAACTTACGGAGTAGGGTGTGCAGTGGACCTCTTGCTTTCCTCTGTACATCTTCGGGGATAGGCTGAAAGTATTCTGGAAGAGGTGGTTCTTCTGCCTTATAGCTACTGCCAGCGTAAACTCTTTCGATATCGTCAATATCACGACTACGATTTACAACACCAATTCTAGAGCGAATGCCCTTAAGGTCATCTATTAAGTCTTGTGCCTGTTTTATTGTGATTGATTCGGGTATAAAGGCAAGATCGGTTAACTCACCTTTGGAGTCGGCCTTACGAACCGCACTTAGAAGCGATGCTAACTCTTGCCTCATGTGATCTGGTGCAGCGTTTGAACCACCTGATTGAAAAGGGAACTCGGGACCAGACACACTTTCAACAGCGGGCCTGCCAGCAACTCTAATATCCCATCCCCTACTAACCGTTACCCATCTTTCCTTACCTGTTTTATCATTATGAATTAATACCCCATCTTCAGCAGTATCAACAATGTGTCCTTCAATTGTCATCTTACCACTAGGTGATGTAACCGAAGCATTAAGGCCATGATCTGACATTGAAAAAGAAGTAGCTGGTCGTAGCTTTACATCTACTAAGGAAAGCTTCTTGTCTACATTATTAGAAAAAGCATTCTCTGTTGGCAACTGATCTCTGACAAGAGGAACATCTCCCATGTCTTGGTACATCTTTAAAGCTTGTCCATTGATCCAATCTTCATAGCTTTCATTTGAAGTAAACTTAAGATCCATGTCAGCAGTATCAACACCAGCTTGCTCCGCTGCCTCTTTTAATTTCTCATAAGCTTTGGAGTCTTTTACATACCATTCTTTCCATTTATCAAGAGGAAATTTCTTATGACTTACCTCATGTAATAGAATGAATTTCCTAAACTCATCTATACTATCAAACTTAGGCAGACCCTTGATACCTTTTCGATATAGGCCATACCTTTCTGAATCATTCCACAATGACTTTAGATTATCTAAGTCCATCTGAATAACAGACCCAAGTCTATCATCGGCATCAAGCCTAGCAACAACACCGTCATCCAGCTTGGCTTTGTTATTGTAGTAGATCCTGCCCAGTTGCTTGGTCCCATCAGACTCGCTAAGGTTGAGAGGTATTAGATCAGACTTCTTAATAGTGACTCCACCTGGACCTTTGTATTGCCAATCTGTTTTGTAGTTAAGAATATTATCATCGGGTAAGACTGGGTTATAGCCACCAGAAGCCTCGGCATGACGCTTAACTGTCTCCCCATTCATTGAGGTGATTTCTCTTGCTTGCTCCTTCTTAGTAAGAGATGGGGTAATCATCTCTTCTGGAGGTGGTGCAGAAGCATGGAACTCATCCATATCAGCCAATGACTCTTGCTGTCTGTAAGGCTCTATGGGAGACTCGACTTCTCCATCTGTGTTCTTACGTAGGTTGATCTGATTCTCGGACTCTGCCTTAACCTCTTCCCTAAGCGCATTACCCTCGGCAGCTAATGCCTCTGAGTTGCCTTGCGTCTTACGTTTAAGCATCCAACCCATGACCTTGCGAACCAGAACCTCTGATCCTATACCCAACGCCATCCACTCAGCAAAGGAATTATCCAACTCGCCTAAGTCATTGGCCCGATAGGTTTGAGCAAGCGAACCAACAACAGCCTCGGGCATTGCATTAACGCTGATCTCTGTTGCCTTCTGCATTCCTTTCGCCAATTTCTTCTTCGGGTCAAGACCACGACCCACTAAAGCATCTAAAACCTTCTTACCTGCTGGAATACCAATCCTTGTTCCACTCTTCCATAAAGCACCGCCAGAAACAACACCACCCAACAAGCGACCCAGTTCACGGGATGGCTGAACCTCGCCCAAGAGGGGAGCATCGACAGATCCTGCATCTTCGCCAATCTCCCCAAGATCCATAAGGCCATAGGTAAGACCTTCGGGTATACCTGCCATGAATGCGGCTGCATTATCCTGTAAGGTATTGGTTGGATCTTCGAATGAGGACATATCATAGCCACGTTCCTTGCCCTCTTCGATGATTACATCTTTAGCAAAAGGCATCTCATCTATTTCAGCAGCAATCTTTATCTTGAGTTCGTCAGGTAGTGGCCTAGCCATTAGTTATTTCCTTCTCCTTTGGATATTATATCCAAAAATTCATTCATTGGAATATCTACACGCTTGCCAGTACGTCCACTACCTTCCCATCTAGTAGTCCGATTTTCAATTAAAGATTCAAGTTCTCTTAATCGGTCAGCTTCTTTTCCGGCCTCTTCAGTTCTACTGCGGCCCCCAGTGGGAGCATTTTTTAGAACATTCTTTATTTCCAAATACTCGGCTGTTTCCTCTTTGGTTAGTCCATGCTTTTCTCCTCCTATCCAAGTAATAGGATCAACATCTTCTGCATTTGAATTAATATATGGCTCTTGGGTTGGAGATGTGCTGCCTCCATCATTTGGTTCATGTTCATCATACATACTGGTGCCACTGCCTCTATCTTTTCTGGCACTCTCTACCATAGTTACCATAAATGCTTTTATTGCACCATCCAACATCTTCTCAATATTATCCGATGAGTTGCCTAACTTATCCATTAACTCATCATCAGATGTAAGTTGAGACAATGTAAGGACTAACTGTAAAGCATCTCTGGTTTTCTGTGGTGCATTTACGGGCAATGTGTGGAAGGTAGTTTTGGGTCGGCCGTCTTCACCTGTTTCATTAAAATCAACCGTGATCATACTACCATTCTTAGTAAGGATACGATAGCCACTATTCGTTGCCTGAGTCTTAGCAATATCTAATCCTTGCTGCTTAAAATCGTCTTCTACCTTGTTTCTTTGGTTTCGATACCATCTCTCTTTATTCTTATCGCTTCTTTCTCTATTCCACTGGTATCGTTCCCAAGAATGGCTACGGTCATTTTGGAATTTCTCCCATCTATCACGTTCTCGGCTTTGGTCTAATCGTTCTTGTTCTAATCTTGATTGCTCATCTCGCCAATCTTTGAGATCACCTACCTCTTGCTTCCGAAGAGCAAGCATTTGACCCTGTGGACTTTCGGGATCAAAGGAATACTGAGAAGGACTGAACTCGTAAGGCGTAGAACCAAACGAACCTTTGAGGCCACTCTTGAGAGAGTCAAGTAACCCTGCGCCACCTTGTGTCAAAGTGGGATCAGCTTCGTTTGGCCGATAGCCAGCCATCATCATCATGCGGTTCATCTCATTCTGAGCATCTGTGTTCTTCTGCTTCTGTTCCGCAGATTGCTGT
>TARA_R100000808_G_scaffold20146_1_pt1 | contig 13183 bp, 4 predicted proteins | sample TARA_R100000808 | Tara Oceans TARA_R100000808 (sample SAMEA2622852) | marine metagenome | biome: marine biome (ENVO:00000447); feature: marine epipelagic mixed layer (ENVO:xxxxxxxxx); material: "saline water (ENVO:00002010), including plankton (ENVO:xxxxxxxx)" | depth 140 m | reverse complement strand
CGTGCTTTAGAAGCAGGTATTGCAGGTCGTGGTTTAAGACAGGCTTTAGCAGAGTTCGCTGAAGGAGCAGAAGATAATACAAGAGCATTTAGAAAGATGGGTATTGAAATTGTCAATACTGACGGTACCTTCAAACAACTAACAGAGATAGCACGTGATTTCCACGATACTTTCGGTGCTACATCTACAGACGTAGAATTAATGACCACATTGTTAGACGACTTAAACGTCCGTGGTGCTACAGCGTTTGTTCACTTAGTACAAAACGTAGATGAATTTGAAGGAGCTGTTAATGACCTTCAAAATTCTGCGGGGTCAGCGGCAGAAATGGCAGAGATACAACAACAATCTTTAACTAATCAAATACAAATTCTTAAAAACGCACTATTGGCTCCATTTATCATTGGCGACGAGATTGGTAAAGCCCATGGTTATATAAATGAATTTCATATGACATTACATAACATGATTCAAACATTCTCTGATTTGATATATGTTGTATTGCCTGATGGTACTTGGCAGCTTACTGAACTAGGTCAAGGTTTGAAAACCTTTGTTATAGAGGCTTTTAAACAATTAACAGTTTTACTTAAAGGAGGAATGAATCTATTCAAAGATATGGGTAAGCATGTTCAAACTGCTACTGGATTCTTTAATATGATATTAGTTCCTTTAAAGATAGTTGTTGGTCTTATGGACTTCTTAGGTACTGCTGGTATGCAATTTGTACTTACGATGAGATTATTAAATAATGTTTTACCAGTGTCTACAGCAATGCTTTGGGCAAACACAGCAGCTGAAATTGCTTCTATGGAAGCTACGATGGCAGATACTACAGCAATACAAATGAAAAAGACAGCATTAATGGGAATGATAGTGGCTCAGACCGCGGCTTTCGTAGGTATGGGTTTTATGGCTTATGCTACTATACAGATGGCTAAAGGTAATGAAGGATTAGCAACGACCTTTTCTGTATTAGGTGGTGCAATATTTGGTGTAGCAGTGGCTACGCAAGCGTTAAAAGCTGCTGGAATGGGCGGTCCAGCTGCATTCTTTACAGCAGCAGCAGCCGGTGCAGTAGCTGGTTACGCTTATATGAGATTAATGAAAGATATGATGGCAGCACCAGTATTACCAGAAGTTGAACCATTGGATTTATCAGGATTTGGTGCTCAAACAGATGAAACATTTGATACAGGTGGAAGAATTCCTATGTATGATACAGGTGGTAGACCTAACCACAGGGCAGTTATGGTAGAACCCGGAGAATCAATTATATCAAAAACAATGAACATGGCTGACAGTATGGGTAACGAACAAATTAAGATAGTAATCGAAGGTGATGTTTATGATGGGGATAATTTTGCAGAAAAAGTGGCAGAAGCTTTACCAGCTTCATTACGATTACAATCAAGGAGAGGATATTAATGGCATATTTTTATAGATATACAGACGTAGTAAGAAACCCAGACGAGGTTTTCGACATGCAATTGAATGGAACTTATGGTGATTTATCAAGTGGTGATTCACCAATAATTAAAGTAAATCCCGGATTTACAGATTCTAATTTAGCTTTATTCCAATTTCCGATTGCTCCAAAATATAAATTTGGACATGGAGAAATATCAGGATTTAGTATGAAATTTAGAACATTACCAGACGATGTAGACGATACATCTAATTTACAAGGTACACAAAAATTCGGTTTATATAACGTTTATTTACACAAAAAAGGAGCAGCCTTTCAAGGAGGTAAAAATGGTAATGTTCAACAATTAGGAGAACTTAGTGCCTACTCAATGGCTAACCAATATGCTGCTGATGCTAACGTAAGATGGCAACCTATGGATATGATGGCCTATTTAACATCAATGGACGACGCTTTCCCTAATTATAAAGGGTTTTATGAAGATTTTGAAGGAACCTCAGATGTAGATACCACTATTGATGTAACTCAGGGAGCCGTTCGTAAAAAGGGAGACCCATATATTACATTAGATGTTGCATATGAAAGTGCAGCAAGACAAGCAGCTGGCTCAAGAATGAGTAAATTAGAATTATCTGTCTTCTATGGCAGTGATTTTAATGGACAGCGTATTATTAAATTAAAAGAAGATGGTAAAAAGTGGAAACCTCTGAATAAACGAGGTGTAGGAGGTTTGGGTCCAGCATGGGGTTCAGCGTTAGGTACTAGCGGCCCGGAAACTCAACTAAGAAATCCGGGGTCAAGGCAAGATACTGATGACAGACTTATAACTGGTGCAGCTACATATGGAACTGGAACTACAGCTGGAGCACATGCATTAATGACTACAGGAGGGCGTTCAGCTGGTGGACACGGTCAATTATTAACTAAAGCAGGTGAAGTAGATTATAGAGGAAAGGGAGGAAAATCATTTAAACCGGGTTATTATCAAAAAGCTGTTGATAAAGTATTTGGAGGCCAATTAAGAACAGGTACTGCTGCTAATACTGGTAAAACAGGTAAGGCAATTAAAGTTGCAAAGTTTGGTGGTAAAAAAGTTCCAGTTGTAGGTGCATTTATTACAGCAGCATTTACTCTGTCTGATGTTAAGAAAAGAAAATATGACTTAAGAGATGCTGAAGCGAGTGGAGATGCTTCAGGTTTAGCAAGGCCAATGAGAGACCCTGTTTGGTACTCAAAAGCTTCATGGAAAAATGCACATGTAGGTGAAAAGAGTATAGAATCACATATTAAATATTCTTATGAGACTGTTTTAAATCCTCTAGAACAAAAAGATTCACAAGCAATAACAACTACGTCCTCATGGTGGGACCAAGTAAGAGAAGTAACTGATTACGCTAAAAGTGAAGTTACCACAGATGGTGTAGAAATAGCTTATGTAGGTGGTGAGGACATGGCAGCAAAATCATCTATAAATTTCCACACAGGTGATTCAATATCAGGACAATCTATGGAAATGAGAGCGTATTGTGATTATGATGCAAATCAATTACCAAGAAATCAAGAAGCTATGAATTTTTCTTCTGGAAGAGTTTCAGAACAACAGGACATCTTTGTTTCTAAAAGATTACCAACACCAAAAACAATGTTTGCTACTAAAACAGGTGCAACTGGACATATTACAGCAGATGCAGGTAATAGATGGGAATTATCATTAGATTTAAAAGTAGCTAACGGTTGGACACCATATACATATGCTTATAATGGTGTTTCTGATTTTCGTAATAGTTTAAGAAGAACTATAGCAATTACCTTCGGTTCACATAAACCAGAAGAAAATCAAACTTTAGCAGATTATATAGAATCCTTTACAGACGGTAGTGGTAATTATACTGCTGCTAAGAAAATTACTGGCATATATATGATGCCATCTATGGATTTTAGTAATGGTGTAGCATCTGATGTACATATAAATCCAATATCAACATATAGTTGGAGCGGTTCTGCTGTAGAAAATACAGCTACATTAGATTGGGGACTTGGCTCTTTTGCTAACGACCAAATTTTACAAACAAATACAACAAATGGTACGTATGGATGTAAAATATCTACTGGAAAATGGATGAGATTAAAATTTTCTACCACACCTCTTGGAGCAGCTGGCGTTATTGCTAATGGTACTGGTAGTGGTGACACTCTAGATGGTAATAGAGCTAAACATCAGGGTAGATTTTGGTTAACAATACATGACCCAGATACTGATGAAGTTGTAGATGTGTCGTCAACTGATGATACAAATGCTGGTTATGGTACAACTTCAAAAGGACCAATAAATTTAACAGCCCCAAGTGACCCTATTAATGCTTTTGGTAATCAAGCAAGTACTTATAGGTATGCACACAACATAGGATTTCACGATGGTAGAGATGCAGACGGTGCTGGTACAGGTGCTGGTAACCCAGACGACCATTGTATATGGACTCCTTATTTTACAATATGGGTTTGTAACCATAGATGGAATGTAACAGGTTCTTCATCTTTTGATATAGCTAAAAAAGGTAGTAGCAATGGTACAGCTGATAATGTATATAAACATGATGTATTTCAAAAAGCAGCTATTAAATCTGACCAATCAGTAGACCTTCATGGATTAGTTCCAGATACTTATTATAAGAATGCTAATTTATCTGATATGAGATTATTAGTAGACCAGATTGCTTTAAAAGGTGTTGAACCAGACGTGGTAAACTTATCAGTTAATGACCAAAACGTTTCATCAGCTCAGGAAAATATATTTAATAGACATAATTCAAAATTATCAAAATACTATGTTGATGCAGCAACTACATCCAATGCTTATTTTTATCAAGATGCTATAGGTACACCTTCTTATAGTACAAAACAGAAAGATATACAACATAAGGTAAACATGCCAACAGTGTTATCTTTAGGTTTCACTTTAAACGCAGCTTATAATTGGAACAATAATCTCGCATCTGAATCAGGTGGAGATACACACGGTGCTTGTTCTACAACTAAACCGACTTTCTTATTATTTAATGATTTTATATGTAAGGACCTTATACCTACAGCTATAGCAGATGATTATTTAGCGGCTTCATATTCTTCAGCAACGACAGGAGGATGGGAAGCTGATGGCTCTTGGGATGGAAAACACAGATTATGTGGAGACCCAATTGATTTGTTTGGTAGATTAGGTTCTTCTACAGCAGCTAATCCATTTGTTGCTTCTCAATTAGGTAATTTAAGTATAGGAAATACCGTAGGTAATGATATAGTTACAGGTAATTCAGAAACAGATGCTTGGGATAGAAACAGAAGTACTAGTCATAAACTATACATGAATAATTTCCAAAATAAAGGATTTTTACAATTTCAAAAAGATTTAATTGATGCAGGAACATTCAGTTCAAATGATAAAGGATGGATAAGAAGAGAAAATATTTACGCTTCTACACACGTTATTAAAGCCAAAGAAATATCAGCATCAACAGCTAAATTAACTGTTTCACAACCAGATGCTCTATATTTTAACACTATAATCGACGAAGATAGTGATAACGGCCACGAATTATTTATTTTATATCAGTATGGTAGACCATTATCTTTTGCTACAGATACAGGAGATACAAATGGTGAAAATATGGGTACATGTGCTGTAGGAACTATAGAAAGAGATGGTGATGAATATATATTTACTAAAGTAAAAACACATGCTTCTCAATCAGCTAATAATGAATGGCAAGGTTATTCTAACGGCCATTGTGGAGAAGGAGGAGATTTAGAGGTAATACTTGAAGAAAAGAATATGGCAAGAATGATGATATCACCATACAGATGTTGGTTAGATATACAAATAGGTTTAGGACCTAATGGTGCAGCTGCATCAGATGAAGAGGTTTTAGACGGCTATAAACCACGAGGTTATGGTAGTATAGTTCCTGTAAAAAGACCACGTAAGGCAGGTACAGACGCTACATATGGTGGTTTTGCAATGGGACCTACTTTTAACGAAAGTAGATGGTATGTTAATTCATCAGACCAGAATCCATATTATGCGAAAGCGTCGTATGATATTCAAGAGACAGATACTGCTTATTATAAAGAATTAGATTTCGGTTTTGGTGCATATAATGCTGAGACAGGGCAAGGAGGACAAGTTACTAATTTCAGACCTGATTACAATAGAAATCATATTAGTTTAGATAATTTATTAGTTGGAAAGGGAGAACTTTCTCAAGCTTATGGTAAACCAATATCATTTATTATTTCACCAAGTGGAGGTGGAGACCAAAAAGCAAATGCAATGTTTATGCATTCTTCTAACACAACAAATAATCATGAGAAACCTCAATTTGTTACAGAGTTCTTTGATGAAATTCCACCTAATCCGGGATTAACTGTAGAACCATATGAAGAAGACCAGCATAAACCTCATTTCAGATTTGCAATAGGTGGAGAAGATATATGGCATAGTTTCTTAATGGTCGATAATGTACCAATTACAAGCAAATTCCACAGAATGGTAGCTTATGCACCATTAAATGAGGATTTAGATAATTGGGAAGCTAATGTTACTTATGATACAGCAAGTACTCCGGCACAAATTAAATGTTATAATCATGAAGATTTTATAGGTAGAGAAATGATTGGTAAAACTTCATCTGGTGACATTGTAAATAAATTATCATATCAAACATCAAATGGTTTTTATAATGGTAGTGGTGGAGGCTGGGCTTTTACTGATGACACTTGTGAGGGTTTAGCTGGACATGCAAAATTAGGAGGAGGAGAATTTTTATACGGATTATATCCTTCTCAGACAGACACTGGTTATGTACCTAATACAAAAACTAATTACAGAACACATTTCACAGCACAGGGAATATTTACATTTAATTCATCTATGAGCACTAATAATTATACTATGATGGCTCATGGAGCTGATACAGCACCACATTGGATGGTGTATTATGATGGCACAAATAAGCAGGTGGTAGCAAGAGCTTATTGGAGCGGTACAGGATATGTAGAGCTTAAATCAACTACTGCCCCATTATTAGATGATGTTACACCAATGCATGTAGCTATAGTATTAGACACAGAGCTACTTGAAAGTAACTTTAAATTATATATTAATGGTGTTTTAGAAGACCAGACAGGTAAAGCTTTAGCAACTGGTACAACTAATAATTGGGATTATGGTGAATTATTATTACATACAGCTAATTCAATGTTAGTAGTAGGTAATGCTATGGGTACTGTACCAGAAGGTTCTTTAGCTACCATAGAATGGACTGGTAAGGTTGAGGAAATATTAGTACACTCTTTACCTTTATATTTCTTCCCTAATGGAACTGATAATTATGTTTATAATAAAGAATTAGAGGAAGTTATGAATACTTTATCAGGTGAAGCTCAATCATATCATGCTAAGTTGTTTACTATGGATTATCATAATATAAGAGACCCAGTAGCATCTTCACCTAATGTATCATGGAAGATACCATCATTCAATATAGACGGAACGTGATAAAATGGCAACATCAATAATTAAATGTTATGACACAGAAGAAAATGCAATAAACGGGGGCGCTGAAGGATTAATAGCATCCTCTACAAACGTAGATAGTTACCCCTTTGCTTTTACAGTTAATAGTATAGGTAATGGTATATACAACAGAGCAGACCATGTACCATTCTTTATATTTACTAGATATTTTTTTAGATTTGAATCTAATGACCCTGTAATAGCTTTCCATGTAGATTGGGACGATGGAGAAGATAATTCTGATAATAGAAATAATTTTGAAATCGTAGAAGTAGATGGAGCTGTAGGTTTTTACGCAGTTACAGGACATATATATTCGAAAATAGGTACGTTTTGGCCTATGATAAGAGCAGAAAGTGAAGAAGGATTTGTTTCTAAATGGTATACAAACGATAATAATACAGGATATAAACACAGAATGTATAATAAAGTAGCTACAGCTACAGATACTGTACCACATGGAAGACAGGATACATTTGGAGTTAGAGAAGAAAAAACGAGCGATATATCTAGTACTACTGGATTTCGTATACCACACATGCGTCCTGCCAACTTACCTCCTATAGCGGTTATTAAAACAGATAATAAAAGAGTATTTGCAGGTATAGACAACGAACAGATAGATTTCAGAAGTGGTCAAAAACCATTATTATATGCATGGAGTGATTCTACTGCAATAACTAATGCAGGTGATGAAGGTGGTACTTGTAATATTAGAGTAACAATGGAAGTTGAAGGTGACGACGACGCTCAAGTTAGAGAATACACATTACCAGTTCAAAATGATACAAGATTACTCAGTTCTAATTGGGATGAAAATGACATAAGAGATGATTGTGCACCACAAGGTGGATTGTTTGGTGCAGGTGCAATAGAAACACAGACTATTAGATTTGATGCAGGTGATACAGCTGGTGTAGACATAAATGGTACACCTACAAGCAGTGCAAGTTTTAACGAAAAATTTATTAAGATAGCAGGTGGTACCGCCGGTATAACTAGTACGAATTTTATTGTACAATTTAAACATGCAGCCGTAGCTCAATCAGCGACGTTAGTTTGTGGAGATTCTACTCCGGGAGCTATGGGAAATGCTGGTTCAGGTACAGCACCTTATATTGATTTACGTTCTGCACTAAATGGTACACACAGATTTTGGTTGAATTGTTCAGGTTCTAACACAGCACCATCAGCACCATCATCTGGTTTCCTTGAAGAAATTGATATTAGTAGTGACGCAAACGCTAACGCTATTGCTGCTACTATTGATTCTGCCATTGAAAATGGTATAACTATTAGTGATATGAGCGGTGGTACAACAACAAGTGACCAGTTCTCATCCTCTGTAGTTGATAACAGAGTTACAATAACACATGCTGCTGGCTATGTATCACATGATACACATCCATGGACTTTAAATAATTTAGCGGGGGGTTCGGCATCTTCTCTTACAACAGACACAGTAGGAGAAGCGGCAGGAGGTGATTCTTCTTTAGGAGGTCACACACTTCTAACTGTAGAATTTACAAGTGGTGACAGTGCTAATACTTTAGCTTCTTTAACTGCTACAGCAATTAACGCTAATGCTAATTTTACAGCTTCAGCAGATACAAATACAGTGTCTTACAGTCCAGTGGTTACTGGAAATATGGTTGATGCCGACAATAGTACTACTAATGGTTCTAACAATACACAAGATGTACCTAGTTTAACACTTGCAACAACAGCAGCAGGTTCTTCCTCTACAGGAAGTATAAATCCATCAAGAAGATTATTCAAAGCTAAGTTAAATGATATAGATACTTTAGCAGATAACGATAGAGTATATATTAAAGTTCACAATTTCGATTTAGATACCGATGGTACAGCAAGTCCAGATAGTGGTCTAGACAATACTGTAGCTATATTATCTAATGGTAATCCTATAGTAGAATTAAATGACCGATTAAGTAAGGTTTTATTAGATGGTGGTGAAAGTCACACTAGAGCTGGAAATACAGTAATTAAAAATTATTATTTTGATTTAGATAAAAATCTTATTACATCTGGAGGTGCAGCAATCAGCTCGACAAGTGTATCTAATAGTGTAGGTGAACTAACAGGTAAATTCTCTGATTACTTTAACAATTTTAATGATTATACTAAAGAAACAACATACACTCACCATAACCTAGGGTTTTCTACTGATTCTGATGGTAGATTCGAAGGGTTTTCACGATTATGTAGATTACAAGTTGAAGACGATTCTGCCAGATTCTTATTAGACACGGCAGCAAACGAAGGATGCGCTATCACGAGGTCTATAATAGATTTAACAGAAAGTAGACACCCTGAGCAAATAATTAGAGTTAGATTGAATGCTAGAAAAAGTTATACTAAAGGAGCTGTTTTAACACAAGCTAGTACAGGAGCTACTGGTACTGTATATCGTAGTACTTTTAATCAGAACTATGTTGATTTACACAAACAGTCGAAAGTATCAAATTTTGATGCAAGTGGTACAGCAATCACAGTATCATCTAATGCCTTAGTTAGTAATATAACTGGTGACGATGATGACGGATATCCATTGGCGTTAAGTAGTGGTAGTCTCAGATTGATAGATAATTTCTTTGAAAATGGAACTAATCAATTCTTAATTCAATCAACAAATCAAAGTGGACTTTCTAATAACTCTGCTAATTTCCCATCTTCTAATACAACTACATTAGATGGTGCAATATTAGCTGGTGCAAATCCTACTACATCTTTCGATTTAACTAGTGCTTCAGGAATATTCATAGGTGATATATTAAAAATCAATAACGCTGAGTTAGTTAAGGTAACAGCTATATCTTCTAATACAATAACTGTAAAAAGAGGATATCATGGTACTACTATCGCTGCCGCAAGTGATGATGATAGTGTAAAAAGAGCAGCACCTAATTGGGGAGGTGTTTCAGGCTTTAATGATGATGGTACCAATCCTATTTCTGGTGGTAGTGCAACAGCACAACAATGGAACGTATCTTCTTGGACAGCATCTAATAGTTTCCAGAATGATATGCCTGAAAATTTCATTCGTATGTCGATGCAAAAGAAATGGAATGGTGTATATCTAAGAATGGGACACTCTTTTAAACCATTCATTGACGCAGGTTCTGCAAATGGACCAGCAAAGGTTAAATTAAGTATGTGGTATGGACAATCAGTCCCACCCAACAAAGATTCAACTACCCAAATATATGACTGGAAACCACTTGAATTTATAGATTATACTAACGAATTAAGAACCAGTGGAGTTTTAAAATTTAATCCACCTGAAGATTGGGCATATTGTACAGATAATGATTTATGTGAAAATAACGGAACTTATAATACTACAGAGAACTGGAAAGGTCCTGTCTTAAATGATAGTGCTAAAACATCATATGACCCATATTACCATATATTAATAGGTTGGTCAGCAAAGGATGATTCAAATACTGATACTCACATGGCTATTCAAAATGCGTGGCCAATAGGTAATCAACATTCAGTATTAATTGATGTAATAGACCCTCACCATGTTAATTTGAATAGTATAGCCCTTGCGCAATCTTTAGCGTATAAACGTGAGGGAAAATTTAACATAGTCACTGACAAATTAGGTAAATCTGATATAAGAAGAATTGGTGCAGCAGGTGGAGGAATTAAATTTGGTGGTATAGATTTAGGTTCTGATGAAACAGGTAGAAACAAAATAAAAACTTATCAGCAAAATGCAACTCCTGTCTTTTTAGATATAACTCACAATGACGATTCAAAAACAAGATTTTACGGTGTAATAACATCTATGTCTGAAGATATGCCAACAGGAAAGATGACTCCAAAATGGGCAGTACAATTTCAATGCTCTTATTGTGTAGAAATGAGTTCTACAGGAGCAATGACTTCAGATAAAATAGCATTAGGTGGTGTAATAAACGATGTCTCAAAGTATCTATTGCAATCCTAGGTTAGTAATTGATAATAACGATATACCGTTCGAGTTTTCCGCTAATATAGATATAAAAGGTAATAATGCTATTAGTAGGGCTACAGTTAAGATAGAATCAGATAAATTAAACGATATGAATTTCTTTGGTAAAGAAACTTGTATTTATCTTAATCAGGGGAGTGTAGATAATGTCCCTATATTTAGGGGATTTATTCAAGATGTTAAACCCACAGATACTTCATTAGCATTAGAAATATTAGACCCAAGATGTTTATTAGCAGGACCAAATACACCTTTTGTTAAATCAATAAGATATGCAGGACATACATTAGCACAATTTACTTACAGATGGATAGATGAAGTTATTAATAAAGAAAAAATAAGAATTGGGTTAGATATGTTAAATGAAACTTCACCAGTTCAACCCTTTTATGGTCAAGACTTACTTAATGTAGAAGCAAAAGCGTATGATATAATAAAAAAAGGTATATCTTTAAACCGTGATGATGACGGCGACACACAATATAAATATGAAATAGTAATGATTGATGATGGTACAAAGTCTAATATTCATTTTATGAAAGATAAAAAATTAGATAGACCAGCAGCTCTTACATTGTCTGATAGGGATGGTATAATAAAAAGGACATATAAAAAAGAACCCACCGCTAACTATATAATGGTAGGTGAAGTAAAATATCAGATTGGTAATCAACCCAATGGTCCTCGATTATTAAAAAATGAATATCTACCAGATGTATCTGCATATGAAGACACTCCTGCTGAAATAAATGATATATTAATTACTCAGTTAGAAGTAGAACGTAAATGGAATGCAAAGGAAATACGTATTACATCTAATAAAGGTCACTATTTAAATTTAGGAGACTTAGTATTTTTAGACGTTGAAGATAGTGAAATTAGAGGAAAACATAAAGTAACTAGTAAAAAATTAAATATAGGAAAGGGCCGAATGACTGTTTCGCTTTCTTTAAATAAACGTCCTCCTACTTATCAAGATTTATTAGACTAATAACTTCTATTTGTTTTATTAGATTTACTTCTAGATTTTAAATCACCACTATCAGGGTCATCAGCTGGTGTTCTAGCTAATATAGTTCCTTCTGGCATTTCAGTACCTTGTAATGAATGTATTCCCTGATTTAAATGTCCTGATTCTGTAAGGTTTGCGTTTCTACCAAGTTTCTTGGTTCCTGTTATAATATCTTTCTCAGATGTCACACTTATCTCCTGTGCAAGCTAGCTCTTGTTTACCTTGAGTATTATCTTCATACTCGTATTCAGAGAGTTTGCTATAATCTATTACGGGGAGCTTCTTTATAAAGCTTTCGTAGGTTCTATGGTCTATTTCCTCATATGGAGCTAATTCATAGTGTCCACCGTCGTATGGTAGGAAAGAAACACCGTTGATTATATCCCAATTCTTGTATACCCAATTACCTACTTCAAACCATTCATCATCTCTAACATATACAGTCATACTAGCGTTATGTTCACACCAATTATGTTGTAAATCTTTATAATGACTTAGTTGTTGTAATGCAGTTACATCTTTACGTGTAACACATCCCTGTGGAGACTTAACTGGGAATTCTAATACCCACGTATTAGCTGTTTCCTTTGTTTGTCCATTTTCTGGATGACATGGTATACCAGTATCTCTCATCATTGCGAACAATGGGTCTCCTGCTGATATTCTATATCTTCTTATGTAATATTCAGAGTATCTTGGGTGTACTCCAGACGCTGAATCTACAAGCTGTGAAACAGTGCCGCTTGGCTTCACACATGTGGTCGCTGCTGGCATTTTTGTACCCAATATTCCTGATGCCTTACGAGATATGCGTATAACACGGCTTTTAAGGGCCTTAAACACCTCCGAGTTCATTAGGGAAGGGTTATCCATCTGTCCGGTCAAACTAACGCCTAAAAGCGCTTCTACGTCACAGTTCTTTTTCCACTCTTTTCTTAGATATGGAAAGTATGTAAATGAGCTCTGTATGACACCTAACCATGTAGCTGTCTCTACTTTGTCAAGTAGGCTATCTAAATCGTCATCTTCTCTTACTACAACTTCACTAAGGTTACAAAACTCCATATCTCTTAGCATTATTTCGCCACAAGGGTTAGTTCCTTGTATTAATGGAGCATAACGTCTTGATGGAGCTTTGCTCTGTGCAGCATTAAGATTAAATATGCCTCTTTC
>TARA_R100000808_G_scaffold3330_3_pt1 | contig 13196 bp, 11 predicted proteins | sample TARA_R100000808 | Tara Oceans TARA_R100000808 (sample SAMEA2622852) | marine metagenome | biome: marine biome (ENVO:00000447); feature: marine epipelagic mixed layer (ENVO:xxxxxxxxx); material: "saline water (ENVO:00002010), including plankton (ENVO:xxxxxxxx)" | depth 140 m | reverse complement strand
GGAGAGATACCAACCTCTGGTTATGTACCAGCAGCTCGGGGATATGATGGTTATGACCCCACTAGTTACTTAGCCTTTGAAGACAAAGCGCATCAATTCTGGGTTTTACCAGATGGTAATAAAGGGTTTATAGGATTCCATATTCTTGGTATTAAATTTAATACGGGAAGCTCAGGAAATAATACAGACTTATTTTTAAAGAAGCTTTCTAACCAAGCACACAGTACACAGTTCCATACACCAGCCGCTGGAGAACGCTACACTATTAATAGCGTTAGAGATTCAGAACGTTCAGCTACTGTAGATTACGATAGAGATGGTATTAAAGAAGATAAGTTTAATGCCATGATGGATAACTGGGCTACTGGCTTTGACGGGTACTGGGATTTATTACGAGACAAGGTTAAAGCAATAACTGGGCATGGTACAGGGCGTGGGTGTAATACTGGATCAGGTTCTTCAATAGTAAAAAGGAATCAGGGGCTAAAAAAGATACACGGACAGTACGAAAAGTTTGATTGGGTTCAAGCTGAAGGTATGAATGGTACTAGGGGTGCAGCCTTTGCAATTAAGTTTGATGAGGATGGTAACTACCCACACGAGTATGATGTATCAAGCTTTAAACCTAATGTAGGAATGCAGGATTTAAGCTTTCTATCATCCTTTATTGCTCCTCAGCCAACTACAACCTTTATGACAGGTAAACTGCGTAAGGTTATGTGTGAGTTTAAAGTCTGGGGAGATTCAGCAACAGTAAATACCCCAGCAATGTATGATTCATTAAATGATGTGGATGCTAGTTATCTACGCTTCTGTTGGGGAGTAACAAAAGTAGTCCCTAATATAGGATTCATGGCAGCTTTTGAGGCTAAGTCACCTTCTGGTGTAGGTGCTCATAACTATCCAATCGCTATTGAAGAATGCTTTATAGATTTAGATACAAACTATACAGCACCAGAACCAGTAGGAACATACTATCCTGAGCTAGGAAGAACTGGAGAAAATGGTTTCCGTAAAGGAAAATTTACTTTTAAAGCGGCAGATGCTGGACAGAAAATATATCTCAGGAGAATAGGCAACTGGTTACTTGCAATTAATTTTAGAGATGATAGTAGTTATACAACCTATGCACCATCACACTTAAATACAAGCACCTCATATACATCTAAAGATAAGATTAGTGCTGCTGCTTTTTCAAAGTTATATACCGATGGGGTATTAGCTGCTGGTGAAACATTACAGCATTTTAAGCCATCAACATATGTAAATGATAAAGTTACAACGTGGCTCAAAGAACAAACTGGATCAACGTGGGGAGATGGACATTACTATGGCCCTCGACAAGAACATCCAGCAGATAAAGATAATCGAGCTGGGTCTACATACTCATTAGCTACTGCTCCGTTTATAGCTAGAGACGATACAAAAAATGACGGGTCAATAGTAAATACAGATGCTGATTATATCCTTGGCCCGATTGAAGCAGTCATCTGGGAGATCAAACCTCCATCTGGAAGTGTAATTATAGAAGATGATACTCCTCCTGTTATTATAGACGATTCAGATATACAGTTTCCAGCGCAACATAATACCTTTGGTGGTTCTGTTCTTGGATATAGTAAGTATCTATGGGATGATACGAAACCACATTTTATATATGGTAGACTTGCACAGTGGCTGCTAGCACAACAAACAGGTATGTTCGCAGATGATGATAGACCAAACGAATGGATACAATTAAAAGAAGATAATCCATTACTGTTTGCAACAATGCACGGGGATTCTCTTATGGGTTGGTCTGCATATAGAAAAAAAGCCCATGTCGAACATAGCAGACCATATGACTTTGCTATAACAAAGGATTGGAAAGATGTATTATTACTAGAGGATGCTACCTCAAATGTACTTAATACAGTAGAAAGACCTGTATCTGCTGGTAGTGGCGGTCGCCAAATTGATATACATCTCCGAATAGCTAGTTCTACAATGCGGAGATATCTAACTAAGTTCTGGCACGATCTCCTCACAGGAGGAGATAAAGTCTTATCAGAAGGAACAGATGTAGTTAGGACAGGCCCAGATATCTCAGACTTCTCAGGGCCATTCCATGATACAACCTCTATATCACAATTACGAGGTAATCAAGAAATATATACAACTGTTCTTGCTCAGGGAACAGTTGATAGCCTTAGAAGTACCGTAGAAGAAGGTGATCCTAAAAGTGGAGCATATACAGCCGCTACAAAAGATTTACCAACTCATGCTAGAGTAGTTCGTATTGATTCGCAGCCCGGATCAGACTGTATTAATCAGGATATAATATTCTATGCCACATCCGCTAACGGTAATGACAATGATGGTAAGGGTTTCATTGGGTATGAGATTGAAGACTATGAAGCAGTAAGTGGTGGTAAATCAGATATAACTTTAAAACTTATACGGACTGCTCATGATACACAATTAGTTACCCCATCATCTGGTATGCAGTATTGTATATTAAATACAGGTGGAAGTCTAGTTACTGCTACTGATTGGAGAGCTAACGGAACACAGTTAGGAAATACAGGAGCTGCACCATACTGGATTCCAGAATGGAAAGAATACTTTCAAGGGATTGATGACTTAATATATGATACTACAGGCCACCCCTCTGGTGTAGGCTGGAACGGAATGTCCAATGGTTTTGGTGTAAAAGAATCTGAGGGATGGACAACTCCTCATGATATGACAGAGATGAGTGACTATTGTATAGGAGAGAATGTCTCTAAATTCAGAATGAAGTACACACCAACTGGTACTCCAAATGAATACACAATATCTAGTGCTGATATAGAAACAAATATGAGGCTTTACCACTACGGAAGTACTTATAAAAGAGAACCTAGTGATTGGATGAAGCAGAAAGCACATGGAATTGCTTGCGAAACAATAATTGCGGTACAAGCAAATAATGCTTTACCTAGGTCAAGCGAAGTAGCTAATGAAGTATCTGCTAGTCTTGCACGTTTTCATTACGCAATTATGAAAACAGTGCCGGGAATTATCCCAAGCGCACTTACTAACGAGGGTGATCCACAACATCCATTCATACTAGAGGAGTGGTTCTTAGACTTCACAACGAATTGGAAAACTCCAGACACACTAGGAACATATCGTGAAAACGATACAGCAATAAGTGCTGGTACTAGGGGGCCAAAGCATAGCTTTACAATGGCAACAGCAGATTGGGGAACACATGGTTATGTAAGGCGGTACGGTAATACATTATGTATTATGAACTGTGCTCCCTTCAGTGCTTTCTCTGGTTACGGTACTGTATATAATCCTAGTCACCTGACAAATACATATACACCACATACGTTTACAACATCGGATCAAGCAGCACTCCGACCATCAGGTGGAGGTAGTCTCTTAACAGAAGGTGAGAGTTTACGTAGATATGATTTTGATACATATTATAATGATAGGATTACACAGTACTTAAGAACACATAGTTCTTCATGGACGAGCGCACATAGATATGGCCCCAACCAGCCTTCGCCTTTTGATTACTCTGTATATAGTGTATCTGGGCATCCTTTTATTCTTCGTGATTCTATTTTGAATACAGGAGCTAATGTAAGTACGACTGATACTATACTGCTTGGCCCACATGAAGCAATCTTTTTGGAGATATATTAAATGGCATTATCAAGAGTAGGCAGTTGGTTAGCCTTTACTGATGGAACAAACGCCTATGATGGCAGCTCTGTTGATCCAACAGGGTCTGTTACTATTGGAGCAGGCAATAATCGTATGCTTGTCTTTTTAGTTTGGTGCGAACTTGGATCACAGTTAACCGTAGGCACTTTTACAATAGGGGGACAATCAGCATCATATACTGGTAATGTATATCAAAATGCAACCCCTGATCTTAATATATTAGCTTTCGTATGGAACGAGTCTGCCATAGGAAGTATGTCAGGTTCTACCATATCATACTCAGATTCTCAATCAAGTAATAAAATGGGATGGTCATACGCTACATATCAAGACGTTAAACAAGCTAGTCTCACTATGACCACTGGCGATGCTACAGGCGGTGATACGATTAATGTAACAACCACCAGTACTGCCTCTGATATGATTATTGCAGCAGCAATAGATAAATCAGCAAACCGCTATCCCTTTTCATATGATACACTTACAGAGCAAAGAGAATGGCATGGCGATCAATTCGCTATCGGAGTCGCTGATGGGGCTGGGGGCGATGGTACTACTACTGTAGAAAATGATGGAACTAACTCAAATATGGCAGCATTGTGTATGGTACTATTACCAGCCACTGCTATACCCGTAATTCACCACCACAGAAAACAAATAGGAGCTGTATAATGGCATTAATACTCAAACAGTCCACAGCGGTAGATGTACTCATAGGGCCGTTTGTAGACGAATCAGACGGCAAGACTGCCGAAACTAGTTTAACTATTGCGAGAACAGACGTTAGATTATCTAAGAACGCACAGAACATGGAGCAAAAAAATGATGATACAACGTGTGTTCACGATGAGATAGGATACTATAATTGTGAATTGGATGCTACTGATACCGAGGATGTTGGTACACTGGTACTTGCTATTCATGTATCAGGAGCACTACCAGTACGTCATGAGTTCCAAGTTGTAGAAGAAGCAATCTACGATACTATTTATGCAGATGGTGCTGATCTGGAATCTCAGATTCAAACGATTGATTCTAATGTAGATGCTATTCTGGTAGATACTGGTACTACCTTGGATACTAAGATCAATAATATACAAGGAGCAAGCTTCTCTACATCTACAGACTCACTAGAAGCTTTACGTAACCGAGGAGATGCAGCATGGACAGGTTCTATGCCTACTTCACATGCCGATACAGCACAAGGTGGTTCTAGTACAACCATTACTTTGGCCTCTGGTGCATCTAGTACTAATGATATATATAACGGACAGTTATGTTATATCCATACTGGTACAGGAGCCGGACAATCAAGGGCTATTAGTGATTATGTCGGTAGTTCTAAAGCGGCAACTATCATCGGAACATGGGCAGTTAATCCATCATCTGATTCTGAATACTCTATATATCCAGATGATATTGATGAGTTTACAGCAGCTCCAACAGCCGCTGCCGTAGCAGATGCTGTATGGGATGAGGCTACATCAGGACACACAAGCTCTGGTACATTCGGAGAGCAAGTGAAGAATGATATTGATGCTATCCTAACGGATACAGGTACTACATTAGATAATGCCCTTGCTGTTGTAGACGGTAACGTAGATTCAATACTAGCAGATACAAACGAGATGCAAGGTGATCTAGTAAACGGTGGACGCATAGATGCTTTGATTGATAGCATCTTGGCAGATACTGCAACACTAGGTTCGCCAGCAGGAGCCAGCCATGCAGCAGATATAGCTGCTATTAAAGTTGATACTGCTGCTGTACTTGTTGACACTGGAACTACACTCGATGGTAAGATTAATACTGTTGATACCGTAGTTGATGCCATTAAGGTACAAACAGATAAGCTGGCCTTTACGGTTACTAATCAGGTAGATGCTAACATCCAATCTATTAACGATGTTACAATAGCTGGAGATGGTGACGGAACGCCATTTAACGTCTAATGAGTTTATCACGAACTGGGGTTTGGGCAATAGGTGTCTGGAACACCGGAGTGTGGGCGCAGGATGTCTGGTACGAATCATCTGCTTCAGCTAGTACAGCTTCTTCTGGTAAGGGCCAGAATCGTAGAAAGGTGATTGGCGCACGATTCGGTCAGAGATAAATGGCGACTAAAGACCAGATCAGGCAAGCTGCTGAAGACGATCTCTTAACTTTTATCAGACTAGTAGCACCCCATAGGGTACTTGGTAAGTGTCACGAAGACTTGATTAAGTGGTGGACACGGGAAGATGCATCAGATCATCAGATGTGTCTTCTTCCACGAGATCACCAGAAGAGCACAATGATAGCGTATCGGGCTGCTTGGGAGATAACCAGAAACCCAGCAACTACAATATTATATATAAGTGCTACATCAAGTCTAGCAGAAAAGCAGTTGTTCTTTATCAAGGATGTATTAACATCTGCCAGATATAGAAGGTACTGGCCTGAGATGGTTAACCTTGATGAAGGTAAACGTAAACGATGGACTAACTCAGAGATCATGGTAGACCATCCTAAACGTGAGGCAGAAGGAGTACGTGATCCAACAGTATTTACAGCAGGACTGACAACATCTATTACAGGAATGCATTGTAACATAGCAATCCTAGATGACGTAGTGGTAAATGAGAATGCTTACACACGCGATGGTAGGGACAAGGTTGAGAAACAGTATTCGCTCCTAGCTAGTATTGAAACAACTGATTCGCAAGAGTGGATTGTTGGAACCAGATACCACCCTAAAGATTTGTATGGTACTCTTATTCAAATTACACAGGACATAGTAGATGAACAAGGCGAAGTTTTGGAATCCAAACCCGTATATGAAGTATGGCAAAAGGAAGTTGAAGGAGTTGGCGATGGTGCTGGTGAGTACCTATGGCCTCGAATGCAACGAGGAGATGGTCGATGGTTTGGTTTCAACGCTCAAATACTTGCGCAAAAACGTGCGAAGTATCTTGATCGAACCCAGTTCTATGCTCAGTACTATAACAACCCTAACGATCCGGGCGAGGAAGCAATTTCGTCAGAACATTTCCAATACTATAATAGGGAATTTCTCACCCAGACGGGGGGTAAGTGGTTCTATAATGGTAGACAACTTAATGTTTTTGCTTCAATAGACTTTGCTTTTAGTGTTAAGACACGAGCTGACTATACAGCTCTTGTTGTAGCTGGTATAGATGTAGACGGTTACATATATGTTCTTGATATAAAACGAACAAAGACCAACAAGATAGCAGACTACTTCGACATGATATTACAATCCCATATGAAGTGGGGATTCAAACGAATGCGAGCAGAGGTAGTTGGAGGGCAAGCTGTCATTGCTCAACATATTAAAGATGAAATACGTAGAGAGGGTTTAGCATTAATTGTTGAAGATTATCGACCAACAAGAACTATGGGTTCTAAAGAAGAACGTATACATGCTACACTAAAACCACGTTATGAAAACCAAACAATCTACCACTACTCTGGTGGTTTATGCGAAGACCTAGAACAAGAGTTAGTTATGTATAACCCACCTAACGATGACATTAAAGATGCCTTTGAATCAGTAGTAGGCATTCTTCGACCACCCCAAGCTCGGAGTTTGTATCGAAGAGAAAAGAATGTGATAACCCATGCTAGATTTGGAGGAGTATTATAATGGCACGAGTGTCAAAGTCCGTACAAGAAATCAGAAAGATACTAGATGGTCGTGATACAATTGCTGCTTTTGTAGCAAATAAATATACAGCATATCGTAATAACCAGATACAATGGCGAAGCGATATGAAAGAATTACGTAATTATATTTTTCAAACCGATACAACTAAGACAAGTAATAGTAAATTACCGTGGAAGAATAAAACAAGTGTCCCTAAGATTTGCCAAATCAGGGATAATCTCCACGCAAACTACATGGCAGCTCTGTTCCCTCATGACGATTGGTTCAAGTGGGAAGCAGAAACACAAGACTCAGTTGACAGGGATACTGCTAGAGCTATAGAAGCTTATATAAAGCAGAAGATTAGAGAGTCTAATTTTAAAGATACAATCTCTGATCTAGTGCTCGATTATATTGATACGGGTAATTCATTTGCCGAAGTTATCTATGATCTTGAGCAACATGAGACAACAGATGGGACAAGCTTTGTACCATATGTTGGCCCTAGAGTTCAACGGATATCACCATATGATATAGTCTTTGATCTGTCTGCCACCTCATTTAGAAATGCTGGAAAACTGACAAGAACTCTTGTTAGCGTAGGGTCTTTACAGCAAGCCTCAGAAACAATTCCCGGCTATGAATGGGCTGTTGAAGCTGTTACTAAAGCTAAACATCTTCGTATGGAACTTTCACTATATGGTGACAGTGATTTAGATAAAGCGGAAGGGATAGATATAGATGGCTTTGGTTCATTACGTGAGTACTTAGGTTCTGGAATGGTAGAACTGTTAGAATATGAAGGTGATACATTTAATCCAGAAACTGGAGACTTACAAACTAATCGACGTATCATTGTAGCAGACCGTAGATTTGTAGTACTAGATGAGCCAATAGATTCATGGTTAGGTTATACAAATAAAGAACACGTAAGCTGGAGAAAGCGTCCAGATAATCTTTGGGGTATGGGACCACTAGCTAATCTAGTTGGTATGCAATATAGACTAGATCATTTAGAAAACCTAAAGGCTGATGTCTTTGACCAGATTGCTCATCCTATTGTAGTCGTAAGAGGAGTAGTAGAAGACTTTGAATGGGGGCCAGATGAGCGTATATATGCAGATATAGATTCTGATGTCTCAGTGTTACGTCCAGATTCCACAGCATTAAATGCTAACTTTGAGATGGACATTCTAATGCGTAACATGGAAGAGATGGCAGGTGCTCCCCGACAAGCTATGGGAATTAGAACTCCGGGGGAGAAGACAGCCTTTGAAGTGCAAGCCTTAGAAAATGCTGCTGGTAGAATCTTTCAACAAAAGATACAGCACTTTGAAGAACAATTTATTGAGCCATTACTAAATCAATTTCTTGCATCAGCAAGACAACATGTTACAGCAATTGAACTAGTAAGAGTACAAGATGAAGATTTTGGATTGTCAGAATTTCTACGTGTATCACCAGAGACATTAGCAGCTAAAGGAAAACTCCGTCCCATAGGAGCACGGCATTTTGCAAGACAAGCACAGATAACCCAGAACTTGATGGGCTTTATTAATAGTGCTGCTTATGCAGATCAAGCAGTAGCAGCTCATATGTCAGGTAAACGTATTGCTGAATTGTTTGAGGAATCATTAGGATTAGGGAAGTATGATATTGTTCAGGATAATATACGAGTTGCCGAACAGCAGGAAACTCAAGCACAGATTGCAATGGCAGAACAGAATGTGATGGAAGAAGTTACCGATAGAGAAGCTCTAACATCAGAATCATTAATGGCACAAGAAAGTGCCTTACTAGAAGAGGAAATATAATGTCCGTAAATGATAATCGCTTCCGAGGAATCCATGAGATGGAAGCAGACAAATTTGATAGGTTCACTCGTGCTGTAACAACACTTGATTGGCACGAAAGAGCTGTACATGAAGGCTTTTTATTTACAGCTAGTTATGAAAATACAAGTCTATCTAATAACGGAAAGCTAGATATTCTAATAGAAACTCCTAGTAATGGACATCCTCATTTGGAATCTATAGACTATAGTACAGACGGTGGGCCAATCACACTAGAGATATTTGAAGCTCCTGTTGTGGCAAGTAAGGGAACAGAACTTACTGGAATTAATAGAAATAGATGTAGTGCTGTCTCTTCAGGGGTACTTATATATCATTCACCTAGTATTACACATACTAATGTATCTCTAGTAAAAGCCCGTAGTCCTATTGCCGTGCGAGATACTTTTAATATAGGCGGTGAACTAGCTCTTCATTGTGATCAATTATATCTGATACGGATTAAGAACGAGTCCGGCGGCTCTCGCCAAGTAGATGTACAAGTTACTTGGTGTGATATAGATTGGCAAAAAGTTGTATCTTGCGGGTGAGCAAACAACGGAAGCTTGATTCTCGCTGGTTCAAAGAAGATTACGTAGCAGGAAACAAACAACAAACGTCCGAAAATAAGATAGCTTCAGAGAAAGCTATTCGGGCAGCAACCGTTAGCCATCGTAGGCTAACAAATATTTTAAAAGAGGAAGTACAGAAAACTTACTCTACAGAAGAGGACTTTGGCGATCCCGCTTGGGAGCGTAAAGTCATTGCTTCTGCATCTCGTAGGAAAACCCTCCTAGAGATAATTAATTTACTACCATAAAAGGAACATGACCAATGTCCGATAATGAAACGGCTCCTGACCAAGGGGCAAATGTAGAAGGGAGCATCTTAGACGCTCTCGTTGGGGAAGGAAAAAAATATGCTAATCTAGAAGAGTTAGCCAAAGGTAAAGCGGAGGCTGATTCTTTTATAGATAAACTAAAGGATGAGAACTCTGATCTTCGCAAACAAGCAGAGGAGAAGACAACCATCATGGATTTAATGGAAGCATTTAAAAGCCTGAACCAAGAACAGGAATCTAACTCAGAAAGTGTGACACCACTAGATGACGAGGTTCTTCAAGGGAAACTAGAACAGATGATTAAGGAGAGGGAAGCCCAGCGTACCAGCGAAGCTAACCGTACCGAGGCGAAGAAGTTAGTGTCAGAAAAACTGAACGGTGATGAAAAAGCTGTAGATTTATTTGTACAGCAAAAAGCTCTGCAACTAGGAATGGAAGCAGATAAGCTTTGGTCACTGAGCGAGGAATCGCCAGCAGGTTTTGCTCAGATCATAGGTTTGGAATCCCAGCCGATACAACAAGCTACACCAATGGCTCTACCACACCAAAATACTGAAGCTGTAAGTTCTGGCCCAAGTATGGAGGTTGACGGTTTTAAAACCAAAAACTGGTTCGATCAGCAAAGACGAGAAATGGGTAATAAGAAATTTATCAATGACTCGACTATACAAAGACGAATGATAGAGTCAAGGGAAAAGCTTGGAGATCGGTTTTATTCATAAACTTTAATCTATATAGTTAGGAGAACTATCCATGTCTATGACAACTGGAAATAGTACCGTACTAACACGTAGTGAAGTTTGGGCTTCTCAGTTAAAAGAGGTTCTGCAAGATGATTTGAGCGCACAAGGCTGGGTTAACTGGCTGAGTGAGTTTCCTGATGGGGATCAGTTTACTGTTCCATCCATTGGCGAATCAACTTTGCGTGACTATGTTGAAGACACTGATGTTGTCTTTGATGCTCTTGATACTGGTGAGTTCACTTTCACAATTTCAAACTACGTAAGTGCTGGTCACTACATCACGGAAAAAGCCCGTCAAGACCTGTACTATGCTCAACAGCTAGAGTCTAAATTCGTGCCTTCACAGGCTCGTGCTCTAGGTGAACGCATGGAAACAGATATCTTGGCACTCGCTGCTGGTGGTGCTTCAGGTGGTCAAACGGCTGCAAATGCTAACCAGATCAATGGTGCGGATCACCGCTTCATTGCTACTGGCACAAACGAAACCATGGTTGTTGCTGACTTCGCTAAAGCTCTTTATGGCTTGAAGACAGCTAACGTACCGGGATCGTCGCTTATTGCAATCGTTGACCCATCTGTTGAATACGCGATCAATACGATCACGAATATCACCAACATATCTAATAACCCCCGTTGGGAAGGTATCATTGAATCTGGTATTGGTTCCGATATGACGTTCATTAAGAACATCTTCGGATTCGATGTCTATGTTTCAAACTACTTACCAACCGCTAACGAAAACATCGGCAGTCCAACTACTGCCGCTGGTAAGGCAAACATCTTCATGAGTGCTGCAAGTTCTGAGCTGCTACCATTTATGGGAGCCATGAGGCAGATGCCTAAAGTTGATGGTGAATACAACATTCACAAACAGCGTGAAGAGTATGTTACCACAGCCCGTTACGGTTTGAAAGTATACCGACCTGAAAACCTTGTTTGCGTTCTCGCAGACACTGACCAAGTATAAGGAGAATAATCATGGCTAGAAATGCAATATGGTCAAACTCCGATGGCTTGGCTGTCGGTTTTGGTACACGAACTGCTCTTACAACTGGTTCAAATCGTGTCGCAGAAAATGGTATGTTAGAATCACTGTATCTGGTAATTAAAGCTACAGAGTTAACGGATGCTGTTTCTGCAACAACTGACCAAGTTATACATGCCCCCATTATACCAAATGGTGCAACCATTATGAGTGCTACACTAAATGTTACTACCGCCTTTACAACTAGCGCGTCAGGCACATTAGATATTGGTGTATACGATAAGGATGGAGGTATTGTTGATGATGATGGTATTGATGCTGGCGTTGCCGCAGGTGCTCTCCTTCTTGGTGCAGAGATTGCTTGTGACGGGGCAGATATTAATACTGTTGTTGCTACAACTGGAGGTGTAAAAATCTGTGCTTCTTATGACACAGGCGTTTTCACCGCAGGAGAAGGTATTCTTGAAGTTGTATACGCACCAGCATAGTATAAACCAAGTCATTCGTGACTAACTGGAATCCCCTCCTTCGGGAGGGGAGACCTTAACGAGAAATATAATGGCAAAAGATACCTTACTTAATATTATACAAGATATATTATCCGATGCAGATGGGGATGACGTTGGGACATACAATGAAACTGTAGAGTCTGAACAGCTTGCACGTATTATACGCAATGAGTTCTTAGATATTGTAGATAACTATGATTTAGAGCACCATAAAACTATATCAAGATTAACAGCTACATCAGATAGTACACCTGCTCAAATGACTAGACCAGAAGGTTTCTATGATATTGAGTGGATTAAGTATGATAAACGTCTTACGTCAGGTGGTGCTCCAGAATATAAAACAATAAATTATTTATCAGCAGATGAGTTTATAGAACTATCTGTAAATCTACGAGAGTCTGATAGTAATACTGTAGCAATGGCTGTTAATAGCCATTCCTTAAATATTAGAAATGATAAACATCCAACATACTGGACATTTATAGACGGATATGATAATATCATATTTGATAGCTGGTTAGATTCATTAGATACAACATGTTTAGTAGCAGCTAAATCTTTAGCTTATGGGAAACAACGTCCTACATTAACATTAGCTGATGGATCAATCCCTGATCTACCTCAGAACCAAATGCAGTTACTGAAGAATAGATCACGGGCTATGTATTTTGATCTCTTTAAAGATGGTACAACTAAAGAGATAGATAAGAGAATGCGTAACTCTGAGATTAGAGCACAACGCATGAGGCATATCGCTGGTAAAGCTAGACGTAATAACCAGCGTAGAACTCCCGACTATGGGAGAAAATAAAGGAGTCAGACCATGACTGAAGAATATAATCTTGACCGAGAGATTGCAGTAGAGAAAAACGTAGACCCCACAGGAAGAAAGTGGGAAATTGTTCACTTAAAAGGCTCTGCTTTATATGAGGCTA
>TARA_R100000808_G_scaffold90_1_pt1 | contig 13233 bp, 16 predicted proteins | sample TARA_R100000808 | Tara Oceans TARA_R100000808 (sample SAMEA2622852) | marine metagenome | biome: marine biome (ENVO:00000447); feature: marine epipelagic mixed layer (ENVO:xxxxxxxxx); material: "saline water (ENVO:00002010), including plankton (ENVO:xxxxxxxx)" | depth 140 m | reverse complement strand
GAATTAGCACTTCTACATCTTCTACTTTTGCTGGTGGCTTATTCTCTGGATTGGTCTGGTATGCTATTAGTGATTCCACTACATCTTGAGGAGACATATTATACGCCTTTGCTATAGCCTGTAAGTCGGTTAAAGCACTTCTTCTTTTTTCTAATTCTTCTGCTTTATTCTCACTGTCCCCTTGAATCCCACCAGTCCAGCCAAGGTCAGTTACTATTTCACCGCCTTCTCCTACGGATAAAAAATCTACTACCTGTTTAAAATCTTCCAATCTGTCCACATAGAATTCTGCTGTTTTCCCTATATTATTAACAAGTAAAGATGTTTTTGCTTCCGCTTCTACTTTGTTTGCCCGTATTATTGGTAACTGTTCTGCTAGAAACTCCGCTTCCTGCCTCCCTACTCCTGTTCCTGTTATTAAGTCTTTTCTGTTAGGCTCTTCTCCCTGTTCTTCAAGAAACTTTTCCTCTTCTCTACTTGTAGTAGTCTGGTCTTCTGCTATTGACTTTACCGGGGGTAAGTCTTCCCTACCTTGTAAGAATTTACTGAACTCCGCTTGAGCTTGGGCTTTCTGTATATAGGGTAAAAACATTTTAAATCTTTCGCTGTCCGGGATAGCTCTTGGATTGTCTCCTGCCATAGCCCATGCGTCTGTAAAGAAATCTTTTGCTCTTTCTATATCTCCAGCATCAGCCATGCCTAATGCGAGGTTTAACTTCTGTTCAACTTCTAATACTAACTCGTCATCGTCACGCCGTTGCCCTAATTTTATGGCATTTTCTACTATGGTCTGGTTTACCCCTGAATACCTTTCTTCTATTATTTGCCGGATATTATCTGCGTTTGGGCCTTCCAGTTTTAATTGTTCTATCTTATACCTTTGCTCTGTTTCAAAAGCCTGCGTTGCTTTAAGCAACCGTTCTGTATAGCTACCCATATCACCCTTGTCCATGTTTTCCAGTTCTGACTGAAATTTAATAGCATCAAGTTCTATCTCGTTGGTAGCATTGAGCAGGTCTTTGTTATCCTGCTTTTTGCGTAACCCTATCAGGGCATCCGTGGCTAGCTTCATGGCTGTATCTGAAGCACCCTGTAGCTGTCTCTCTAGTACTGTCTTAGGCTTTATGTCGGGTACTTTAAAGCCAGTCGGGGAGTATTGAGCCTGTGGTCTACCTGCAAACCTGTTACGATAGCCAGCGAATTCTTTGCTTTGGTATCTTGGTATCTGTGCCATTTAACCTAACCCCTCTGTATGTAGACTTGAATGACCACTAACGCCCAACTTAGGCTTAACTAACCCTCCAAGTCCCTCTATAGCACCACCAATATCACCACCTGCCGCCTGAAATCCACCGAGTCCTCCACTTAACAGTCCTCCGAAAAAAGCATGGTCAGGATTCTGCCCGGCTATTCTGTTTAAACCTTGGTCGCCAAGCAAACTTTGCTGGGTTCTTAGAGCGGCCATTTCTGTTGTGGTTTTAATGTCACTCTGTAGTTGTGATACGTCTTCAGCGGCTTCCTGCCGGGTTCTGGATATAGCTACATCTGCTCTTGCTAAATCCCTGTCAGCTCTTGCCAGATCCCTGTCTACGATATCCAGTTCCTCACGGGCCTGACTACGTACCTGCTGTTGCATACTGGAGAAAGAGCCTGCTGAACCTGCCAAGCCTACTTTACCTGCCTGTGCCGCTTGCGTTCCAAGGGCGGCATCCCGTTGCCGTCCGATCAACAGTTGCTGGCGAGCCATAGTTTCCTTGGCTACACCTATCTGTTCTTTCTGTCTGCCTATCTGCTCTTCAGCCCTATCTGCCGCTCTTCTTACCTGAGCCATCTGTGTCTGATATGCTCTTACAGCCTGTTGGGACTGTTGTCCTAGCAACTGGCGGTCTATAGCTGTCTGTTTTAGCTGAGCTTGAGCTTGAGCTTTTTCTTCCTTAGCTTTCTGGTATCCTGATATAGCACCACCAAAAGCTCCTAATATTCCTCCGACTACTTCAAATATGAACTCGCTACCCTCCTTATATTAGTAAGGACGTTTCTTGCCTTTCTTTTTCTTTGGCATATGTTCCTCCTATATATCATTTACTTTCACCGTTGAGCGAATACCCAACACAGTCATAGGTGTCGGGTTTGGATTTCTTAAATATATTGACACTAACTTATCAGTTTTACCGTCTATGCTTTGGGTAAACATCCCGGTAAAAGGTGTTAAAGGTTCTGACATAGAATCTTTGGTTAGTCTGAATATCACGTTCTTTAGCGTGTCCTCGTCCGGGCCTAACTGTATTCCTTCCTGAGTCTTATAAACCTTTATCGAACACTTCTCTATATTCTTAGTTAGACCTGCTGTCTCTACCGATTCCATAGGTACAGGCTGTATGTTCTGGTTATAGCCAAGACCCATATGTACTGTATTAAAAAAGCCATCCAGTGTAATAGCTCCACTACTTACTGTCTTAGGTGCGTGTACGCCACCATCAGCAAGTATGGACAGAGATGCCGCCTCCAAGTGGCTTAAACCTGTAGTCGTACCTTCACCTGCTGTTAGTGTTGTACCGTTAGCTATGGTCTTAATAACCTTAGTTATCGTTCCACCGGATGTATAAGTAGTAAAAGCACTAGTGTTTACCTCTCCCGATCCTGCTGCTAACCTAAAAGTATTAGTCGTTTTATTTTTTACTTGGTATACGCCTTCACCATTACCAGTATCCAAGGTATTAAGTTCTACCATTCCCCCTACACCGGATATCTTTACATAGTCATCGTTACTTAACCCGTGACTTGCCGAGGTTATAACTCCCGGACTTGCCTGTGTTATTCCCGTAATAGTCTTATCTGCACCACCGTCCCATGTTAAAGCAGAGTCTACGAATACAGCATCAGCTTCCTCTGTGCCGTAATCTCTTACGTTAAAGTACTCTATGTATCTTTTTGTAGACCCGTTAACAACCCGTTTTACGCATACCCATACCTGATCTTCAGCACCTTTACGTACAGTACAGATAGATTCAAAGGAGTCTCCTGAGTTAGTAATAATACGAGTCCATGCTTTACTGCCGTCTTCCTGTATATTAAGACAGGCTATCTGTCCGTCTTTACGCAGACACCATAGCACTGAGTTAGGGTTAGTTTGAAATACCATATCCTGTAAGCCAGTAGCCCCTGTTACGTCAGGATGAAGGGCAGTTAAGTCGGTTGCTGTATAGGCTTGCAGGTCGTTGGAAAATAATATCTCCCTGACTACTTTGCCACCACCCTGTACAAACGCACCAGTATTCTGCATAAGTACTGGCTGTACTCTGGAAGCACCGTTTTGTGACTGCCGTTTTAATAGCGGTAGTGCTGTCGGGGCTATAACATTTGTGCCAAAGCTCCACTCCGATTCTAAGGAAAAGTAAAGTAAGCCAGTCCACGATAATAAAGCCCGTGCTGACGTTCCTCTCACATGGTAAGCCCAAGGATCTGATGATACCACAGGATCGCTCAGTCCATGCTCTAAGGGAGTATTAACCTTAGAGCCTATTACCCTACTTGGATAAGTCTGGTCACCACCTACTACAAGCCTTTGTTCATGTGCGGCTATTATGCTCGGCCATGTAGCCTGTGCCGCATTATAGTCTGCTCCTGTTGCCCAAGTTCCAGCCGCAGTATCTACAAAGTTTACTATTGCCGCCGCCCAGTTAGTATCACTGGTATAGGTAATTTGGAATGCCGGGCCTACCCCATTTGTTAGATCACTGAGATTGTCAGGACAGAAGTATATAACATTATCCATCTGCACAAAGTGTAAGTCCAATACCTCTGCATCGCTATCAAAAGTAATAATAGAGTTAAGGTCTAATTGTGCTCCACCACTACCATCTATACTGGTTAATCTTACCCCGTCCTTGTATATCCAGACATATCTTCTGCCTATAGATATAATATAAGCATCACCGTTAGGTCGGTTAAAGGGAAAAAGATTAGATACCTTGTCAGTATCCTGAGCTGCACCTACAAACTTTGTTCCGGGTCTACCCTGTGCCCCTCCCATAGGTAGAATAAAAACATTCTCTAATGTTCGGCATGAGTACTGGTACTGTGGGATTTCTATACGACTTTCAGTTAGCTGGCTTATTTCCCCGGCCATGAAACTCGTGGTTATACTTCCAGATCTTGGCATTTACGTCCTCCAAAACCTAGTACCACGGCTAGCCTGTAGCCTTTGCCCCATCTGCTTTTGCCGGATATCTTCTGATACAGCTCTCTCCCGGATGCCTCCCGGCCCATTATACTGTGCTTCAAACACTTGAGCCATTTGCACATCAGCACCTAACTCAGAGGCTATCTCTGTTGCTATTCTTGTAGCCAATGCTACAGTAAAGTATTCAGGGAATATACTTTCTGAAGCTCTTGTTGTGTAACGTAGCTTTATTGGTGAGTCAGCATTAGTAAGCAAGTATCTGTTTTCTATAGACCAATCTGCCGTATCGTCTACCAACTCTCTTGGTACTAAACAATACGGATCAGTTGGTAAGGCATAGGCATACTGGTAGTCTGTACCAACTATGGTATAGTCTTCGTCCTTGCTTATTTCTATTCTTTTAGTAGCAAAGCCCCAATCATGGAAACTTAGTAACTCATCACGTAGTATATCGTACCATCTATTACACGCTGATGCTCTTGTATTATCCTCGTCTAGGGTTACAATAGCCTGTTGGTGTATCTTACCTAAAGCAAGACTGCAAATAGATGCGTCAGTTACTACTGCCACCTGCTCCTACACCTGCGAGCTTTTCTAATGCTCGCATTTTAGTTGAAGGCATTTTAACTCTTTGTGACTTATAAAAGTCCTTTATCTCTTGAGGTGACAAACCTGATTCTTTTTCCATTTGGGCGAGGAGTTCTTCTTCTTCTGATGCCTCCTTCACGGCCGTACTTTGGCCGTACTCCCTTACTATACCAAGCTGAATCAGCCTGTCTATCTTAGAGCCTTTCTTCTTTTTATCACCTTCCGTCCATTCTATTTGAACATCAGGAATTTGTGGTAAATTATCCATCCCCGGAACATCTCCGGGATTAAACTTACATACCCTTCTTGTTTCCACTTCTGCTCCTGTTTCATCACGAGCATAGGTCGAATAGTTCATAGGATATGCCTTCGTTACGATTAGCCTTCGCATTTATTGTCCTTCTAAGCAGGGGGCATAAAGCCCCCTTACTTATTAATTTAGATTGTATACCCAAGCATTAGCTTTACCAGCAGTAACAGTGTTTCCTTTGGTATATACAAGTTTAATATACTGTTTTGTCTCAGCAGGTAAACCTACATCAAGTATTACTTCCCCTACAGGGGCATTTGTAGTACTCACATGACCTGATACCAAGTCACTATAACTTGAATCATCAGAACTGTGCTGAATTTTTACCGTAGTGTTGCCACTTGAACCTACTATTGCTGTATGGATAACAGCCTTTACCCTTGGGAAATAGCCCCCACCGGAAAACGGTGTAGCTGCTCCAAAGTTAATAGTATTAGTAGAATCTGCTGAAGATGATGTTAGAACCTGCTCTTGGCTAAGTTCTTGTAGTGCGTCAATCATTAGATAGCATCCTCCGTTGATACCAATCCTTCGCAAAGATAGATTGGAACTCCCATAATATGTGGAACCGGGCCGTCACCAAATGGTGAATCGGCAAGGTAATAGACATTAGATTTATTAACAGCAGTGATATTTAACTGAGTGTAAAGATCACGGTTGCAATAGATCGCTGCGTTCTTGGTAGATTTCATTCTTCCAAGGGCAGTTAAAACATGGTTAGTATCCAAGTCATAGGTCTCACCATAAGCATTGTCTATAGAACCTATTCTCTGTACACCACGATCATCAGCTACAGCGATAGCACAAGCCATCTTGAACTGAGTTGTATATGCGTAGTAATTACCAGTGTTAGTTCCACTTACACGTTCTAAATCCTTGTCTACTACTTCTATTCCTAAAGGTGATCCATTAGGATAGGAGAGATAAGCACCAGTAGTGTCATCCCAGTTTATTATCCACAAAGATACATTGTCACCACTTCCGGTGTTAGAAGTATCGTTGTCTATAATGTTAGTAGTATTCGCAGTGGTATAGCGAGTTGCTAAACCATCTGGTTGTTCTGGATTTAAAGCTGCGTTTCCATAGAAAAATTTGTCTTCGAATTCCTGAGCAAGTGCCATAATGTGCATCCGATTGTATCGGTCACGCACTGCTGCTGGATTATCTGATGAGTCTACGATTCTCTCATCTACTTCACTTCTTGTCTCTGCTATCAGAATTGGCTCGTATACCGACTTGGTATGACCGGATGTGGCTGTTACCCCATCGTTGGTCTTTCTCCATGACACGCTAGGCAAAGATAATTGCTGTACGTGATGATGGCTAAAGTTTTCAGAACTTTCTACCCAAATCGCATGACGGAGAATTGGATTCTCCTCAGATAGAGTTTCTGCTACCTGTGCAACCTCTGTTGCCCCATGAAATAGATTGCCAACTTCTGCTAGTGTGACGATACTGCCACCTATAGTTGCCATAAAAAAACCTCTTAAAATATGTTATAACTTCCATCTGTTAAAACACAGTTCCTTTATAGCCAGTTTCACTATCCAGTTCAGGGTAGCTATCCTTGCCTTGGGGTTGCCGTTTCCGTTTTCCCTTCAGGTCAGTATTTTTTCATTACAATATAAGTACAAAAGTGTCAAGTATAAAAAACCTCCCGGAGAAGAAAAGTCTCCGGGAGGAAAAATAAAGGAGGTACAATAGTAGTGGTATATGAAAATACAAACATAGGCAAAGTTATCGTGGGGTACTACTATTACCACTTATTATTATCATCATAATATCAACATTGTCAAGAACACTAAACACATAAAATTCCAACATAAAACAGCTAAATTCCACTAGTGATCCACATATACATCCAACATTACTTTGTGATATAATACCCGATTTTTTCACTAACATTAATCAAAAAAAATCTAATTAATGATCCTTGGACGAGATTGTTGACATCAGCTATACTCTTGTGCTATTTTGTAAACTCCAACAGGGGGAACTATGATTAGACGATCTATTTATTTAGTCGCTGGTATAGGAGTTGGGGCAGGGGGATTCTTTCTTTGGGCATACATTAACACCGTCCACTACACTATACCGTCACCAACAATGAACAGGCTTGCTTATATTCTGCTACAGACACCGCCACTTTGGTTAGCATATGGCACTGGAATCTTAGCAAGTCTCCTTGTCTTGTCTTTTATTTTAGGTAGAACAGTCTTATTTAAGAAGGCTTATGAAAGGGCTACTGAAAAACTACACTGGAAAACACGTAATGCTTTTATATGGTGGAAGGGGAAGTCTATGGAATTAGAGGGGAAGGTGGAAGAACTTACAGCAGAACGTAACGCTTTAGCAGAAATGGCTCAGGAATTCCAGTCTCAGCTTATTGCCATAGACAAGGTAAGAACTTTCAGACCAAGAAACGAAATAGTAGAAAAAAAATTATTAGATAATAGGAGAGTTATATGATTTCTAGTACTAGAATTATTTCTAAAATGGTAGGCAGAAGTCTTAAACCTAACGTTAAATACAGAATAAAAGACAAAATCCATTGCTCTGGTGGAGTAGAACTTTGTGGTCACGAGGGGTGCGAAATATACGGCATAGTCAAAGACGACGACAAACTGCTTTGCTTTCGCCATTACAAGGAAAAGTATATGCAGGAGCAACATGATTCTGATACAGAAAAAATAGAGTCTAACTCTAAATCTCTTTTTAAACGTAGACCACAGCCCGGATCAAAAGATTATTAAGTGAAGCTAGATATAGAAATAGATGAGGGTGCTTTATTTGCAGATGGTTATGACGAGGCTATAATAGGAATCGTATGGGGAACATTTGGCAGTAAAGATAGGATTGCCTACGACACTAATAAGGTATTGCAGATTTTACAGGAAAGGGATGGCATGACCGAAGAAGAGGCAATGGAGTTCTTTGACTTTAACATAGCGGGTTCGTATGTAGGAGAACAAACACCACTATTTGTTGACAGCAGTTATTACTAAAAAAACCACCTCCCTAATGGGAAGTGGCCTTCTCAGACACAAGCTAAGTTATATTACTAAGTAATTATTAACCAGTCAATCCTTGTTTTGTTTTTTGTTTATGTCTTGACCACATAGTTGGTGAGCCGGGATATCTTTTGCTTGTAGGTGACCCTGTTGAAGATCCTCCTGCTGGTGGAGACACATCGTCACTGGTTCTTTCGCCTAAGTATTGCAAGAACTTAATAGTACGTGGGTCGTTGTCCAAGCCAGTCTCCCTAAGCATTTCGTGAAACTCTCCTGTATTATCGTTAGCCGCTAAAGCTCTTCTGGCAAGTTCTGTATTCCGTCCAAATGCCTCTCCCCATTCCTGTTTTAGCGTAGCAATAGCTGAATCTTTCTGTGCTCTTCTTGATTCCTGCACCCTGCCTTGTTGAGCTTGGTTAAACTCGTAGGCTTTCTTGTACATCTTTCTGTACTCGTCATTGTTTAAACCTATTTCATGGGAAACATTCTTCATAAACCCTTCGAGATCCTCGTTCCTTGCCATGCCTTCAGGAAGATCGTTTGCCTCGGCCACATATGAGTCAATGCTTTCCGGTTTCTGTCGCTGTACTCCGTTTTCTTCCAGACCTACATGGTGATCTATAAACGCCGAGAACGTACCATGCTTATGAAACCTTGAGTCGTTTTTATACTTATCAGGTAGTTGGCGAGTCCACTGTGGTGGCTCATCCATGTTTACCTGTTGCTCTGCTTGTGGCTCTACCGGAGTTTCTCCGGATAGTAGACTATCACTATCAGACATCTTCTCTCCTTTGCGGTATGTTTATCTTGGACAATGCTTGAATAATGGGATTCACCATATCGGATCTTCCCCATCCTCCAAACTTAGCCATGATTCTTCTTGCCGCATTTAACTCTATTAAATCTTCTGCCGTATTACCGTCTGTCGCAAACAATCCCAACTCGTTATGTACTATGTCGCCAAGTACACTAAGAGTGGTATCGTCCCGACAAAAGGTATGCCGATAATATCTATGTATTTCGTCCGGTAAGACAATTTGCTGTCGTTTAGGATCTTCACTCGCTCTATTATGAAATGACTCCAAACATACTATCCTTCTAGAGCTTGGGCTGGCGAACCTTCTTCAGGTGCTACGGAAAGATCCCTGTGTGCTCTACCCATAGTCTGTGCCGCCTGTGCCGCTTGTTGCTCTAATAATATTTGTTGCTTCTGTACCCGTTCCTCTACCACTATAGCCCGTGACCTACTTGCCCGTGCCGGGAGATTATACGCATCTGCTTCCATTCTTATTATTTCATCGAAATCAAAGTTCTGCATAACTGATTCCTGTGACTGTGCCGCCATTTGTTGTAGTTGTGCCACGTTAGCCAAGGAGGCCTTGAACGCACCAAGCCCTGAAGTAAGACGCATACGCCTTTGCAGTTGTGGTAAAGCACCTAAGTAGTTCATACGCATAGGTGCTCCCTCCCAGTCTCTCAACTCTTCAGGAACTGGTGGTAATTTACCAGCCGCTTGCAAAATATTAAACACCCGGTCTAATTGTCCATCAAGAAAGTCCTGTTCCAGCCTCCCAGTGATAGGAGCTAACAGTATAGCCTGTTCGTTTTGTATTGCCCTTACTTCTTCAGCAGTTCTTCGTCCCTGTTCCATAGATTGCAGGATAGCAAAGAAGTCATTATGAAAATGTTTCCCGATAATATCCATCTTCTGCCTACGTTCTTCCCCTGCTATGGAATAATTACCACCTAAAGGTACAGGTTCGGCTACTCTTTTGGTAGACATACCGTTAAAATAGTTAATAACGCCGGGATTAGTAGAGAAATTGCCATAGAAACTGTCATCTACCAGCATAGGTGGGTCTACTTCTTTCTGTGAACGTACCAACATATCCCTTGTCATGTTATTAAGAGCCTTGATATCGTTCTTTGCCCAACTTGCCGGGCCCCTACCGTAGTGTTCGCCTGCCATAGTTATCCATCTCCAGACAACCGGGGGTGCATCTCTACCGCTAATTTCCAAGATGCTATCCTGCGAGTCAGGCTCTACGTAAATAGAGGAGTAAGGCTTATTTATCTTGTCTACTGCTGTTTCTTTACGCTTCGGTAAGCCTGCTACCTGCTCCCTTGGCTCTATGGCATGGACAACAGTAAATGTTTTATCCCACTCTTCTTCGTCTATAGCCTTTTGTGCTGCCTTAGAGAGATCTGCATAATTCCAACGCTTAAACATCTCCCTTGCACTGACCTTGTATACTCGATAAGCCGTATCCACCTTACCATGTGCGTTCTCACGGATGTAATACTCCATAATATGCTGGGTTTGAAAGTTAAGTACGTTGTTATCTATGTCTTCCTCTACTGTCTGGACTACAGTGCCACACCATCCGGCATCCATAAACGCCATATGCATTTCACTATAGTAGTTAGACCGCTCCAGTTCTGAATAGACTATAGCATCACGCTCATCCAGCCATAACCGTATCGGTTGCAGTTCGTTAGGGAAGAACCCCTCGGCTATCATCTCAGGAGTACGGTCAATAAATGATCTGAACCAAGGACTACCCGGAGATACTACCTGACCAAGAAACCCATCAGCCATAAGACGGTTGGCATACATAGCATAGCTTGAATGTATGTCTGCTCCTATATCATCACCCCTGTCGCTCATATTATTTTCAGGGTAATTGGAGTCAAACCTTCTGGTAGGCATGATAAGTTCGGATAAGGTATCCCACTCATCTTCCCAAGGTCTACGCTGGTCTTTCAGAAAAGCCAGACGTTTCTTTATATACTTGGCTAAATCCGGATTGCTTGGCATTTAAGCAGGACTCTTGCCGTTGCTTGCTCCTATACGCTTGCTTGGCTGTTGTGGCTTCTTTTTTGTATAGGACACATCTTTATGTCCACCCTTTTCCGAGTCACCTAATGCTCTTCCCTTTAGCGGATGACCTGACTGTGCCCTTAAGTGCATAGCCATAATTTGTTTAGTTGGCATACATCCCTCCCTCTACCACTTTTCTTACTTCATTTGTGGAGAATGGATTATATTTCTTTTGTATTGTATATTTTTGCTTTTTATGCAAGGCCAAAAACGATTCTTCTGTCCTTCCTGCGTACCAAGATGCCATAGCAAGGCTTAATACAAGGTCATCATGATCACTTTCCCTCCATGCTTCGTAGGTATCATGCCCACTATCCTTAATTTTAACCCTAAAGTTTTGTAATTCAGCTACTAATTCGTCTATTAGTTTTATTTCCTGTGGTATTTTTATCCTGCCTGTCTGGAATAACACCTGTAGTGAGCCGACAAGGTCACGTTTTGGTATATTAAACCCGGTGTCGTACTCGGATACCCTATGTCCGGAATGTATAACTACCCCGATAGGACGCATACGTTCCTGTACCATGATATCCAGAACCCCCCTGCCTACCCCGGTCGAGTCTACCAGCATTACCGATTCCTCATGCACTTCCTCATGCATTGCCACTCGCTTGATATCCTCTACTACTTCGACATAGGACTTATGCCGTATCCGTTCCAGCCAGCGTAAGTGATACTCACAGGTAATGATAGGGGCAGGGTAGTTTATAGGGGCTGACTTATCTTCTTTAAACCGGGGGACACGTTCTAAAACAGATATGGCTGTATAGTCAGACGACTGCCCAAGGTCAACCCCTATAATAAACCGTTCCATTTAAAAAGGTATAGCATCTCCACAATTGTGGAAGTCTTTATAGTTATCGCTGTTGGTCTGGTACTCTTTTTGTTTGTTTCTTGAGTACTGTACCCATACCTTCTTACCACAGCCACGGTTACAATCTCGTTCAAACGGGTAGTTTCCGGAATTCTTGGGGACAAGGCTTGCTACCTTCTTCTCTAACGCTTCTACCCTTGCTTCTAAATCACTCATATTTTCCTCTCCAAATACTCTTGTTACTAAGTTAGGAAATGCCGAGGCATCCCCTTCTACATCCTGTCGCTGATCTTGTGGAATTGGGTGCTCATCCACGTATATATCCCCTAAGTAAATAACGGCTTAACACTTTCATCCCTCGCCACATAGGATGTGCCTAATGTTTTAACTGCTCCTATCGCATCCATAATATCCTCACTGTTAAAGTATTGCGACACGCTGTCTACAAATTCACACATATACTCCTGTCGGTATAACAACTCAGGCAGGGTATATAGCTCCTCACGCAGGAACTCCTCACTTATCCTCGCACACTGGGTAGCTGTTACTCCCAGCTTATACCATCCTCCTTTCTTATCTTCCCATGTTCGCCAGAAAAAGCCTCGCTTACCATAGGGGGTAGAGATATAAAACAGCCTACAGGCTGAATTAGTTGCCATCATCGGACGTACTACCGTAAGTACATCATCCGGTATCCGGCTCGCCTCATTCATAATAATCATATCGGGTGCTGCAAAACCACGAATATTATCCCCTGCCGGGACTGATATTATACGTGAGCCGTTGGTTAATTCCAACACTGTTTGTGAATCAGCATTGGTAAAGTTAATCTCTTCATCCTGACTTTTAAATCTTTTTATAGTTCTTAACTGTTCCTGTGACTGTCGTTGTGCCGGGGATAAAATTAAAGTTAAAGATTGTGGATTATATTTAGCTGTGTGCAGGGCTATTATACTGGTTATGGTATCCTTGCCCCATTGCCGGGTTGCGTTTACTATTACCCTGCGATGGTCACTGTCAAGCAACGCTGTCTGCGTTTCGTCAGGTGTTATCCCCAGCTTCACTGCGTACATCGCCCGATCCACCAGCATCGGGTCTGACTTGTACAGCTTCAACAGTTCCTTCGCTTGCTCTGATAGACTCAAGTATCTTCCTCCTGACTCCCTCGTTCAACACCTTTACATTAACAGTACGGTTGTCTATGTTCAATACCTTCTGGTTCTGAGGTATACGGTGGGATGCCCACTCTACCGGAAACCTGCTCTGCAACGCCCGTAACGCTAAATGCCCGTCTTCCTTGGCGTGCTTGTATACACTCTCGGTCAGGATAGCCTTCTGCTCGGCTAAAGCTCCCCGTACCTCACGCTGGAAGCTCCGGAACTTCTTGTCCTTGGAGTTCATCCACAACGATACCGTAGACTTTAATACCCCACTTCGCTGGGCCGC
>TARA_R100000808_G_C2155041_1_pt1 | contig 13238 bp, 14 predicted proteins | sample TARA_R100000808 | Tara Oceans TARA_R100000808 (sample SAMEA2622852) | marine metagenome | biome: marine biome (ENVO:00000447); feature: marine epipelagic mixed layer (ENVO:xxxxxxxxx); material: "saline water (ENVO:00002010), including plankton (ENVO:xxxxxxxx)" | depth 140 m | reverse complement strand
CGCGTCTGTAACTTGTACCTCCCCTACCGCCACCACCGCCATATTCAAACCCAGTTGATCTACTTGCAGCATAAAGATTGACGTAGTAACCGTTCCCATTATTAGCCCTACCATTACCGCCTCCATTGTGAGCTGTAAAAGTTTGAATGCCAGTTGTAGGAAAACCTCGCCCAGGATAAGTATCAAAGTCCGCAACAACGTTATTGGTGTTAGGCCAGCCGCCAGCACCTCCACCCCCGCCTCCTGCGCTATTACTCGCTGTTGGCCCTCCATAACCTCCTCTAGAACCATTCATAGCTAAAGGTCTTCTATCACCTAAATAAGTTTGGCAAGCACCGTGATCAAAATAAGGTGCACCAGGAGATCCTTGATATCCTTGATTATGAGGGTTTGACTTACGACCTCCGCCCGCACCTGTTACTCCTCCTATAAGAGTATAGGTGCCTGTGCTATTATTAAATGCCCCAAAACCTGCCCATCCAGCGTTAATACCATTGGTATCTTTATTTCTACCCGATGCTACTCTCCCTAGAACAAATTGAAATACTACGCTCCAATTACCTGCATATCCACCTGGCAAGCCCTCAATAGGAAATCCATACATCCAAAAAGTCCCGCCACCATGTCCACCTGCACCTCCTTGGTTAGATCCTGTACCTGCAGCTCCGCCTCCTGGGCCTACAACTAACAGAGATATATGAGTAGTACCTGATGGAAAACTATTAGTATACCAATTATACCAATTATACCAACCTTGAGAAGTGCTTACTGTAGGGTTTGTTATATCAGAATAATAAGGAGCATTGCCAATATGCCCATCGTTAGCCCAAGTAGTATTATAAAACTCATTAATAGGTATTGTAGAACCAGCAATTCCTCTATCGCCCCCTTGATGATGCCCAGCTGACGTACAATTTTGGTGTCGCCCTAAAGAACGTATATCGGCATCATTCATTGATACTTGAGTACCAGATGTCCCGCCTACTTCTACATGAAGATCGTTAAGAGAAACTTGCCCACTACTAGTTATGGTCATTCGTCATCATCCCCCGTGTCTCCACCCCCATCGGAAGTATAAGATGTTGTATCTTCTAAAGGAACAGCTGCTCCGCCTCCTACTACTTTTCCATTTTTATCTACTAAATCACTACCATCTTCAGAAAAATTACTAAGATCAATATGATCCCCCCATACAAAACTATCTTTTTTGCTCATCTAGTTTCTCCTTTAACTTATCAATTTCTATTTGTTGTTCTTTAATAGCTTGTATTAGTAATGGTATAATTTTTTCATACCTAACTGCTTTATAGCCGTCATCTCTTTCAGCAACAACTTCAGGTAAAACTTCCTCTATTTCCTGAGCAATAACTCCTACATCATTTTTTCGTACAAAATAACCGTCTTCACCGCCTTGTCTATCTATTTCTTTATCCACCCAATCAAAGTTTACACCACGGATATTTTTAACTTTATCAACAGCACTATCAATCTCTGTTATATTTTCTTTTAAGCGTTCGTCAGAAGAATAATAAGCAGTAATATTACCAGTCGAGTTAAAATCATGGGTCGCTATAACTTTATCTCCATAAACTTTTAGAACATCAGCGTTACCATAATGACCTAAGCCTATCCAGTTATTTGATGCTGAGCCAGCACTATCCCAATAATAATATATACCGCCTGAATTATAATTAGAACCTGCCTTACCTAGTTGTATTTGATTGTAGTCACCTTGTGCCAATGCAGAGTTATAAGCTTTAATGGCAGTATTCCAAGTGGTATTACTCGATGTATTGTGATTTATGAAAAGGTTAGTACCATGCGCACCTTCGATTTCTACTTCAGACTGAATAGCTACTTTCCCTCCTTCTGCTTGAAGATTGAGGGTAGCCGCACTTCCATTGCTTCGGGCCATGATTTCATTACCATCCATAGCAATATTAGTTCCGTTAGAAGGACCTATTTGAAGCCCATGTCCAGTTGATGAAACCGAAACATCAGTCTCATCTGTTATTCTTAATGTACCAGTAGTAGTAGCACCACTTACTGTTGCTGAAGTTAAAGTACCGACAGAGGTAATATTTGCTTGGGCTGCAGTTTGTAATGTACCTGCTAACTGTGTCGCACTTAATCTACCAGTGCTAGGGTTATAAATAAATGTACCAGTATCATCTAGAAGTGCATTGCTCTCATTATGAAATGCTACTGGAAAATCTGTATTAGCTGTACTATCAGATACAACTACTTTAGGTACACCTGCATTTATTAGTGAAGTATAGTCATTTATGATACCAGCTACAGGGCGAAGCTCTACCCTGTCATTAGTAATAAAAGACAATGCGCTAGTACCGTCTTGCGCTCTAACAACGGTTAGATCATCTCCTGATCTACCTGTGCATTTAACAATCTCTAATGCAGTATAGTCTGACACTTTTATAAGAGTTACGTAAAAATAATCATCTCCTGAAGGATTAGGGAATTTAGCTCCATGCCCAGTAGCAACGGTGAGAGAAGTGACACTATTGTTTATACCTGAAGCTAAGGTAGATTCGGCAATATTTGTAGCAATAGCGACCATTAGCTTGCCACCTCTAGTGGTGAATCATAACTTACTTTAGTAGTTCCTGTGCCGTCTAATTCAGTTACAACCATAGACGCTATACCACGATGGGGAAAATACATTAAGTCATTAGCACTATGAGCAAAATGTATACAATACCTAACAAAATTAGTTGTATTGGGTTTATCGTATACAGCAAAGCCTCCTGTATGAACGTGAGCATTAAGATGCCACCTTGAACACGCTTCTGCGGTTGCAGAAACAGATGTCCCGTCCCCCCCTCCTAGTAGGTGAGCAACGTTTAAAGTAGAAGCAGCAGTAGAAGTAGCCGAAGCAGTCTCACCTGTCGACCTACCTATAGTTGCGTAAGCATAGCCACTACCAGAATAGAACGCACCTGAAACTTCTATTAAAAATACACTATCTGCAGCTGCAGGTTTTAAAACTACTGCTAATATATTATGCGTTCCTGTATTAACTGGAGTTAAGGTAAACTCATTTAGTGTATGCCCGTCAGTAGTCCAATTAGCACCAGAACTAGGAAACTTTCCTGCACTACTAGAAGCTTGCCCACTGCTGCCAGCTGACGCACAAATTACATATTTATTTAATATTGGAGAGTTTAGCGGTAGCCATGAGTTTGCTGTTGAATAAAACTCAGGACGAGCGCCACCATAGTAATCTGTATTATATCTAATCATACCAACGTTAGGAGTACCTGGTCTCTGCGCTGTAGTACCTTTAGGTAAAGAAAAGAAACTTTCGTTTTGATTATTTTGCCCCATAAAGTTAGCAACTTCTATGTTTTGCCAAGACAATGCAGTACCATTAGAAGTAAGAACCTTACCATTATTGCCAGATTGAGGTGGCACAAGCTCATCAATATCACTTAACGTTGTTAATGTACCAGCTGTTATACGTAGTTCAATACGATCATCTTGAGCAATACTTTGAGCAGTTGTTCCTTCTTGAGCACGTTGAACAGTTAAACTATCGCCACTTCTGGCAGTAACTTTTATAATTTCAAGGTTATTTGATGTGTTTAAAACTGTAGCAAAAAAATATTTATCACCTGCAGCATCAGGAAACCTTGCTCCATGACCTGTTGTAAGAACTAAAGTTGTATCAGAATTACTATACCCTGTAGAAAATGTACCATAAGCATTATTTTTATGCTGAATGTCGTGATAATTTGTCATAGTATCTCCTAATTACTAGGTCCTGATTTATAATCTGTTGCATTTGTATGGTCATACTGTATCTCATGTCCTGCATAATTCTGTGTTGTATCTAATCCCCCTGGAATGTCAAAACCTAAATTACCATAAGGATGAGTTAATTCTTCAACAATCATATTTGATACAACATCCTCAGCATGGCCAAAATAAACTGTACCTGCATTAGTTTCTTCTACCGTACGTATAGAATATCTAATAAATCCTGTTACACCTGGCCTATGCATCATAACAGGAGAAGTAAAAGGATAAACATGTGCATAACCATTTGAAATACCGCAAGCTTGATCTCTCATAGCAGCGTTATTTACAGCTACACCATCTGTAGCTCCTTCATAGAGTGTAGTCTGGTTTGAATGAGGCTGTTGGTTTGTAGCTGTAGTATTATTGTTAGGCCACGTATCAGGAACTAAAGTAGAAGCACCTTGAGTCACATTTGCTCTAACAGAATAATCCTGAGAATAAGTTCCTCCAGAGGTTTGATGAGGTTCTCCGTATTGCGCCACCGCATTACCGCTACCATCTATTATAAGAGTATTTGTATTGTAACAGGGGTAGAGACCTTTTTGGTTGTGCATCATATTACCAACCTGAAAACATGCATTAGCTGTACTAGTATCACCTGAGTTTTTAAACGTACTACTATTATTTGGCTGGGGGTCTGTTATATGCTCACATACTAAATACATTGAAGCATAACTAGTCGCATCATAAAAGAGTTCACCAGTTATTTTTATAAGGAATACAGATTGATCCGACAGAGGTTTTACTTTTACAGTAAGTTTATCATCCCTTGTTCCACTATCTGTGTCCAACTGTAAATTTACTGATGTAGATGTATGACTAGCTTGATGACTTGCTATATAGACATTTGATACAGGACCGTTAATCGTCTGATATGAACCATATGGAGTATTTGGTATATGGAATTCAGAAAACCCTTCACCGTTATCTCTTACACCCCAAGCTGTATTAGCCCCAGCGTTACTGTCGAAATTTGCACTACAAGATCTAACTTTAATAGTATGGCCAGGCCCAGTATTTTTTACACCTCCAGCATCTCGTTTATAGTATGGTCCTGTGACCCAACCTGAAGAAAACTCAGGACCGTTATCGGAAAGATGACTATGCGCAAATTGTAAACGATTACCAACAGTAGCAGTTAATTTCCCATGAACTTTTAATTGTAAGGTAAACGTAGAAGATCCACCTCCAGTACCGTCATCAATTATCGTAAAAGATCTTGTCCTCTTAACAAATCCTTGATTAGTGTAGGGGGCAGGATTGCTGTTAGCGTCTGAGGCAGTAAAACTACTAAAGCCGTCTACTCCGTGATCGTATTCTAAAGAGTTGTTTACACTAAATACAGCACCATCAGGATTACTTTGATGAGATTCACCAGAATCATATACTGCACCTGGAACAGGTAAAATTCTTTGTCCGTGAAAACTTCCTTCACGCTGAGTATTATTGGTCCCCCCATCAGTAGAAAGTGATGGTATGCTTGGCGATATTAGTAGATTCCCGCTACCAGGGTCATTATTCTGACCTAATAACTCCCATCTACCAGTTCCAGGAGGATTTGAACTAAACGCGTGTGACATTCCAAACCGATATTGATTTGCGTTAGTTAGAAACCCCCCTCTTCCAGCATATTGATTTCCATTACTAAAATCTTCATGTTGGCTATTGCGGATATTTTTTATTTGGATAGTGGTAAAAGGAGCAGTAATATTATTGCCAGGATTAGTACCAACAGTTTCTGAAGCATTGTAACTAATGCTTACAAGTTCAGCTGTAAAATTAACTCCTGTGCTTTCAAAACCTCTAGCCATTTCAAATGTTGTAGTATTAGTTTGAACAATATTCATTCTAGGGTTAGCAAAATACGCTATACTACCTTGCTGAATTTCACCTTTATGTTTTTCTGCAGCAGAAAACGGATTTTTCCATTGTGGTAGAGAAGTACTAGGGGTATTAGGCGGAGGTTGCAGAGTTTTCTTAGTTGGCTCACTTGTTACTTCTCCATCATAATCAAATAAAATATTTCTTATTGAAGTATACTCCAGAGCAGTATTATAAAACATTCCGTCCCCTGGATTACGCGAATCTGAACCGCCAGAATAACCTGCATGCATAAAAGTACCATAGCGGAACGGATGCGTCCGAAGAGGCATTTGCATATAACTTGTAGCAGTGTTTTCTTGACCTGATATATCAGCAGGGGTTAAATATGTATGTTTAACAACTCCGTCTACGCTTTTAATAACCCATCTGGCATTATGAAAATCTAGCCAATTATAAGGATCTGGTGTGCTTTGTGTCCAAAAAGAAGAAGAATGAGAACTTCCATAAGGTCTTGATCCAGAAATTGTATTTGGATAATACAGAAACCCCAACAAAGTTCTACTCTTCTGATAAGTAGTTATAGCAATTGGAGAAATACCTCCCCACCGATGTCCCAAAAACGCACCTGGATCTTTGGGAAAAACTATCGGACGAGTAGTAGTAGTAGGTCCTGGATCTAGACGGTGTGCAACTTCTTCACCGCTAAGAAACACTCTCTCATTAATTTCGTATTGACTTCCTGGACCATGCAAAAAAGAAGACATATAAAGATCAGGAATCCTCTTAGACCTAGCAGCATAAGGACCATGTGCTACTTCAAATAGTTCTTCACCAATAGGGATTATACGATCTATATCAAATACATTATCAAGTAATTCTTCAGTTAATCGTATTTCTACAGAATCCCCAGCAGAAAAAACTCCATCCCCTGAACGCGGTGTACCATCAGGTTGGGTTATAGTAAATGTATCTGCGTTACGCTGAGTAACTCGCATAATCTCTGAATTTGCTGCATTAGCAGCTGAAGTAACAGTTATATAAAACCATTCATTAATATCATCTCCAACTCTATTCCTTGAGGGAATAGGAAAAGGTAAATTAGTTGCAGGGTTTAAATAATAATTTATAGCAGGAAATTTAGCACCTTCCCCACCGCTTACAGTTAATGTAGTTGAGTCTGCAGCCACAGAACCTGAAAGGGTAGTCTTTGCGCTATTTGTAAATTTTTTCTGGTTAGCAGTCATTTACCCCACCGTTACTGCCCATGAAATAGTTAACGAATCACCTGCACTTTTAGTAATAGTATCATACACAGTACGACACAAAATAGTTCCGCCCGAGTTAGCATTTAATATACCAGCTTCTCGTAGAGACCCCGTACCTGTACCTGCTGAAAATGTAGCAGTATAAGTAACTACATTATTTGATACATTGGTACTAGCTAAAGCAACTCTACCATTTTCTGTCTCAAGTGCAGTATTTCCAGCCGCAGCTGCAGTTGCACCTGTACCGATTGCCATATGAGTCATAGCAGTAGCAGTAGCATCTTTCATACGAGAAGCAACATAGTTTTTACCTGTAGTAACTACAAGATTCTCTACAGTACGATCTTCTATAACCACACCTTCTTTATTTACGAGGATAATATTTAGTGATCCTGTTAATTGTAGTGTATCATTTAACATAGTTAAACCTCATCAATATGTGTGTACTCGTCATTAAAAGTAAGCCCTGAATTAAAAGTAGCCTTAGCACCATTAAATAACTGATTGCTAGTCCATCTAGCACTAAGAGACTCAGTTAGTGGGATAGCCTCGGTTAAAGGTTTAGTAGTACTAAAAGCAACAGTTTCAGAAAAAGAAACAGCTTCAGTCATTGCTACAGTGGCATTAAAAATTAATGCGTCAGTCATAATTACAGGGTCGCTAACAAGATTGTTTACAGGAACTGCCTGCGTAAACATATTTATTTCAATTGGAGATATACTCGCCTTTATATAAGGAGCAGAAACCGTTGTCTTTATAGCTCCAGGAGATATACTCATAGATATATCTGTTGCCGTTGCTTTTGTTTTTATATTTGGCATTAGAAACCTGTCCTCACTCTAAAGTTTATAACGTCATAAACTGTTTGTATAGCACCATTAAAACTAATATTAACCTCACCTTCATACATTCCTGAATCTACATCAAGAACTCCTCCTGCAAAATCAAATTGGAATTGTCCTGTAGTGCCCCCACCTAATTTAGTAGTAGCTATAGTAGAAAGAACATTAGTGGTATTTGCTTTACGAAACTTAACTGTAACTACAGTAGTTCCTGCGCTAAGATCTATTGCATTTCCAGTTGTATCATCTGTAAGAGTAACAGCTATAACTGGTTTCTCATTTCCTTTTACTAATCTAATTACATCTGCCATAACTACCTCATCCAAATGCTACTGGTTTTACACGAAGAGAATTCCTAGCAGCTCCTAGGTTAGCTCTAGCCCTACGTTCTGCAGCTTTATGCAAAAATTGTTTGGCATGAAAAGCCGCTAATTCTCTATCAGACCATGTTCGTTCAGGAAGGATTAATAAATTCTGTAATGCCTGATGAACAATAATGTTTTCCAGCTCATCAAAAGTAGTTGATTCCATATCAACTGAAGTTCTTAATGGCTTCAAAGCAGTAACCATACGTAACTCATAAGTTTTTGCTGAGTCAGGAGTAGGTGCTACTACAAAAGTATCAGCATCAAGTTGAGCAATATATCTAGGAATATTATAATCAGCAGAAACAAAGTCAGGCCATTTAGGGAATTTGTCCTGTAGTTCCTCTAATGTTAGGGGGGATAATCTAGTACCGTCTATAGCTGCGCTTAGAAAAGCGTGAACCTCTGTCCCAGTAGGAGGATCATAAGGATAATCATAAACTCCTGATGTCAAAGGAATTTTAGGTTGTACATATCTATAAGCAAGAGTTTTCTCACAGGCTTCTATTGCAGCATCTCTAACGTATTGCTCTATGACTGGCTGCGGGCAACCAGGGACACTAGGAGACAACCTACTAACTAAACTATCAAAACGTTTTGCCATTATACTACCTCTTCTTCAGCTAACCCACCGCTTTCTGTATCTGTTATTTGTCGTGTTTGGGACGATATACCTAAAGCTTGGGAGAAAGATTGCTGGAATAACGCAGCTCTATTAGAATTAACATGTTCATTATCAATAGATTCAGCTAAAAATACTGTACCATCTATAATAGCTGGGAAATAAGCATCAGGTAACAATGCAACTGCAGCATCCCCAGCGTAAGTAGGCGGTGTTTGGGCATACTCAATTACAATTTGATGGTTTGACGGAGCCTTAGGATAAACAAAAAATTTATTTGGGTTACGGATATTACGTATCCAATTAACTGTAGTACCTGCGTTATCATTCATCCAAGTAGGATAAGCTTGATCTAAAGCTTCTCTACTAGTTTCAATAATGCCATTTCCGCCTACATTATAATAAACTTCCATCAAACGTATGGAATCAGTGGGGGCAGTCTGTACAACTGTACCTGCAGCGCAAGTTAAATTAGCTTGTACAGAAAATAAATCAGGCCTAAAGATTGCAGCTCGTCTTAGTGTCTGGTTAGCAAACTTTAACAAGATTGCATCACTGTATCTATAGGCATTAGAATCAGTATCTTGTACTAAAGTACGTACTTCTGAAATTACATCGTTTAAAATCACTTTTTAGTCCATGCTTCGTTTTCAGGTGTAGCTGGATCGTCAGCAATAAAATGACCTTTCTTATCTCTTGCTCTTTCTAAACCTCTTGAGGCTTCTTCTTCAACTTCAGCAGAAACTTTTGGTGTGTCATCTACAACAGTTTCTGTCTTTAAATTAACTTTAGCTTTTCGACTTTTCTGTTTTTTAGAAATAAATTTCTCAGGGAACGCTTCTTCTTCTGAAATCTCTTCAGTTCTAGGATTTTCAGCTAAAATCTCATTCCAACCATAGATTTCCCCATCGACAATATTTCTAAGCCATCTTCTTTTCTCAGACATAATATCTCCTATTGTTAAAAGGAGGCCCCGTTAAGAGCCTCCTTACACCTTAATTATGAACAGTCAGCGACAAGCGCCCATAGTCTCATAACAGCTGTGTCGGCTGCGTTAACAGTAACTACATCAATAGTATCAGCAGCACTGTAGTACTTACCATTACTATATCCGACAGTAGTATTAGGCGTTGCTTCTGCTAATGATAGAGCCGTAGCATATGATGTTGCTGAATTAGCATTAACACCATCAAGAAACCCATCAGGGTCACTTCCGTCTCCTACATCAATAGTAAGCGTACCGCCTTCTGCAGTAGTTACATCAAGACCAACTTGCATAACATAAGTCTTAGCTGGAATAGATAATACTTCAAGTACATCGCCAGCTCCGATTGCTGTTTGTCCTGCAGCTGCTCTCTTAGTAGAGATATTAGACCAATCGAGGGTCACTTCCATCATACTGATCTTAGTAAGACCTTTAGCAGGAATACCTGCTGAACCTTTGTCAAAACCAGTTGCTTCGGTATAAGTAGCCATTTCTTAGTCCTCCTTTATGCTGTGCACACAAGCGTGGCAAGAGCTTCAGGCTTAACGACTTTATAGCCGTATACTTGAAGACCACGAATGATGTTACCAAAAGTTGTTTCAGACCTGATGGTTTCCATATTTGTCATTTGAGATGCAAATGTGAAACCCATTTTATGACCGCCTATTACGCTGTACTCAGAACCACTTTTATATAGGTTATGAGAAACGTAAACAGTAAAACGATCAATCATGCCTAATCGCCCATTACGTAGAGGGGAAGATCCGTCTCCAGTAATAGAAGCGTCTTTAAGATCAGATTGCTTAATTAAGCCGCCTACCTTTGCAGGAATCACTAAGAAGCGATCACCTTCAGGGCAGTTAGCCTCATCAAGAACTGTACCCATGTTTACAATGCTCTCGATGACATTAGTTTTATCAAGAGCAACTGGATCACCTGCTACACCAATATCAATATTGCCAGATACTCTTCCAGCATTAATTCCTTTGTTGCTAGCATGTACATCAGTTAGCATGTCAGTTAAAACACGCTGGTCAATTTTGATCTTCATACGCTCAGAAGCGTCCTTAGACCACTGATCCATCATATTAATGTCAGCTTGTACTTCGTCTACATCGTCTTCGATGCATGCAAAATACTCACCCTTGTCAATAAGCAGCTGTAGCTTTGGCTTATCAGGCTGTTCTACTGTAAGAGTTTGACCTTTAACATAGGTTTGGATTGTAATTTCAGGAGTAGTACGAATGTTAACCGTATCTCCCATACTTTTTATTTCACCTTCATAGTCGGTGTTTGAGATTGCTGCGAGCACAGTGGCATCGTAGAAATTCTCAATGAGCTTACCAGACCATATCTCAGGAATAAAATTCCCAGTATACGTTGGATGCCCAGGGGATGTTGCAAAAGCCATAATGACCTCCTTAATGCATAGTTTAAGTTATGCGACCCTCTGCCTGTGCGGCAAAAATGTCACGTTCGATTTTTGCTCGCTCCTCATCACGACCTTTGTACTTACCCTTACGTATGTCTGCATAGAACTTACCTATATCGGCTTGCGTATATGTAGACTTAGATCCAGGTGCATTAGTACCAGAGCTCCTACCTTTCTTAGGAGATATTTGCCGTCTAAGTTCGCTATTAGAAGCTTGCTTTTTTTGTTGAGCAGATCCTGTACCGTTTAAGCTAGACCAAGTTAGAAAAAATTGAGCAACCCGCTCGACATCAAACTTTTTCTGAGCATCTTCTAAATAGACTTGTCGAGTGACACCTGATAATGGGTCTACTTCTAACAGCCAATCTTGAAAACCCTGAGACTCGTTTATAGTCTGCCAATCGGGGGCTATACTTGAGAGATTTGACCAAAACATTTGTTCCTGAGTACTACCAATCCTATTACTAAGTTGCTGTACTTGGGGAACAGTAGTCTGAGTTAACTGAGCAAGCTGTGCTCTCATAGAATTTAACTCACCCTGTACACCATTAAGTTCCTCTTTAGAAACCTTACGCATAACATCAATAGAATCACCATATTCTTCAACATCTTTATCAGTAATTAAAGGTTCTGCTTTAGGAGGTTGAGGTTTTTGTTGATTTATTGTAGCTAAAAGCTGCTCAAATTGAGCTAGTTTTGCATTTTGATCCTGTACTTGCTTGTGCAATTGAGGGACTTCTGCGTTGTACATACCCTGAAGTGTTCGGTATTTTTGGGCCCAATCACTATCTTGGTGGTCTTCTGAACGCTCATCAGAAGACTCAGCCGCAGGCTCTTCAACACTGTCGGAAGTAGGTGCATCAACTACTGGTTCTTCAGTAGCTTCATCCTCATTTAACTCTTTATACAATTCTTGTACTTCCTCAGACTGCTTTTGAACTTGCTTTGGTAACGCCATAATTTGCTCCTTTCGGTATGCATTAAGTAGCTGACATTATGTCTTTGCTACATTTTGAGGGGCTTCATTAACTAACTTGGATAATTCTCCAAGAACTTGACACCGCCCCTGTTGTAGTGTCACGTTATTAGTTACACTAGGTAAAGTTTCTAACTCATGCATACGCCAATTGTCAAGCCATTCCTTAATTTCAGGAAATTGCTTAGCAACATAAGCTAGAGCTTTTAGTGTTCTTTCATCAGGTCGTTTCATCCAGATCGTCCTGTATCTCTATTCATAACTGTATTAGCTTCCATTCCTCCTTCAGGAGGTGTTACACCTGCTTGAGGAGAAACTTTAGCCTGTTCAGCTTTAATAATTCTAGTTCTGGCTCCTTCTTTTTCTTTAGAGGGAACAATATCGTCAACAGGCATTTGTAGACTCTTAGCAACTTCTCTAAGAATAGCAGCCCTGCCTTCTTTACCAATAATTTCTGAGTCAATATCATTGCCTGTAGCATTAAGAAATTCAATTCTTCGCACATTAAGAGTCTCTTTAACTGCAAGATTAACTGCACCTTTAGGTACTATTGCTAAATCTCCTTTAATAGACTCATCTTCGTCATACCGCATATTATATAAGAAAATACGTTGTATAACTGGTTTTATAATATCATTATCTACATGCATGACAATTTGTCTTATACCTTTTCCTGCGGAACCCATTAACATTGAAAGCCCAGAGGCGGTTCTACCCGCACCCTGGACATTCAGATCACCCGTAACGTAGGAAGGTATACCCGAGTGATCGTCAGCTAGCTTCGCAAACTTATCATAAATAGCTGCCAACGTATTAGCATTATCATCTGGCTGGTTAAACCTTACAGCAGGAGCATTTGCTCCTAGCGGGTCGTTCGTGACTTGCCAGATTTTCCACGGGTGGAGTTGCGTGATGTCTTCGTTGGGCGGGATTCTTTCAAGGTTGACTTCAACTTGGGGACCTGACGAAATGCCCATATTGTTGACCAAAGCGCGAGCGGCAGCGTTACAAACATTCTGCACATCCTCAATAATCTCTGGTATACCCCTACCCCAAAACGCGCCAGGGGCTTTAATAAAAGATGTTTTAGCATATGGTTTTTCTCCTA
>TARA_R100000808_G_scaffold7377_1_pt1 | contig 13277 bp, 18 predicted proteins | sample TARA_R100000808 | Tara Oceans TARA_R100000808 (sample SAMEA2622852) | marine metagenome | biome: marine biome (ENVO:00000447); feature: marine epipelagic mixed layer (ENVO:xxxxxxxxx); material: "saline water (ENVO:00002010), including plankton (ENVO:xxxxxxxx)" | depth 140 m | reverse complement strand
GGGCACACTTCTGCAGAAAATAAATGGTCTGTTGGGCATAGACCTATCCTTTACTCAGCGCCTGTTACGCCGGGCATCTCGATTACTTTGTTTTCTTCTTTGGTTACAGTGAGTCCTGTGTAAGCCTGGAACCTTCTACCTCCAGACTGAATCCACTGAACGGATGTTCCCCTCTGACCCAGAACACCGAGCCGAAGGGTTGACTCCGGGCGAATGTCCCGCCGGCCATTTCTCTCGCACCAAGTGCGGTAAGAGCCGTAGAGAAGTTCGCACGAAATAATCCCACGCCCCAGGGCAATGTCTGCTCCTTTAAGTCCGGAGTAGTCGGGGCCGGGGGGGTAGTCTGTCAGAGCAGCGGAGACTCCTACTTCCTCAACCAAGTCCGCGAAGTGATCCACACTTCCACGCGAGGCTTCTTGGAGTAGCTTCCGGGCAGGAGCGGAGTAGGGCTTAGAGATTAGGCGATAGTCCACTTCCATTGCATGGAGCTTAGAAGCAAAGGCACGAATCTCCAGACCAAAGCTCTTGGCGTACTTGCCAGTCTTGGGATTGAAACACCCAGCCAGCATCTTGCGGTACTCCCACTCACATTCCTTGGGCACCAAGACAGTGAACCTGCGGTCGTCCTTCTCCAGGACAAGAGGTCGCCGGTCATTGGATGTGAGCCACCAGGACATTCGGTTTTCTACTTCTGTCCGGGCAGCATAGGGAGCGCGGCAGGGAACCCGGTCGTCTGTGATGTAGGACTTGAGAGCGGGGATGACTGCATCGCTGTCACGCGCTCCACTCACAGCAACCTCATCTGCAAGCACGAGGAGTCTCGTGACATAGCTCGCGTTGAAGGAGTCGCGGAGGGCACGGTTGGAAACAATGGCAGAGTTCCGTTCGCCAATAATCGCGGAGAGGATTCTCCCGTACATGCTCTTACCGATTCCCTGCTGGGGAGACATGGAAAGCACAGCAACCATCGAGCGCCGTTCAGGATGTTGAACAACAGCGGCACTCCAATGCATCAGCCATTCGACTGCCTTCTCATCTTCCCCGCAGATAACCTCCATCAGTTTCTCTACTCGGTCACATTCTCCATCGAGGGGACGGAGGTCCGGACGGGCATAAAGATTTAGCTTGGGGCCGGACGCATCCTCTTGGACAATCGGACCACGAGAAGAGTCGCAGGTAAAGCCGTACACCTGACGAGAAAGAACATGGTCGATAAGCGCGTTGGCATGCCGTCCATCTAATCCCTCAGTCAGCTTTCCAATGAGATGGTTGAGGATTCCATCCTTGCGGAGGGGAGAGCCTACTTGCCAAGCTCCTTGGTCACGCCTGTAGAAAACATTCTGCGGGGCATTGAAGACAATGTTGGCATCAACATAAGAGCGGAGTCGGTCAGGGATTTCCTCCAGGAGTTCCTTCCGCTTCTTGACGGAGTGAGCAGCGGCACGGGTAGAACCACCACCTTCTTTCCGGGCACTCTCACCACGTAGCCAGAACTGAGTCTTGGAGTGCTCGTGCCTCTCGCTTGTGCAGAGAAGGAAAGCGCGACCGTCGTTCATCACACGGAGAAAGGCACTCCCGAAAGAAGAGTCTTCCTGGAAAGGACAAGCACACTTATGCTTCCCCGGGCCAAGAGAGAGGATGTCTTCTACCGATACAGTGTCTGCTCCATCCTCGGAGACAACTAGTATGGTGTCGGGCTGGAGAGAAGGCTCGTTGGGATCGCCCCCATCAGGAACCTGTTCGGTATCTTTCGTCTCATTCATCAATGCATCCACACACAAGGGAGAAAAGGATACATCCAGATAACCCTGAAAGGAAGCACCTGTTTTACGAACAGGGATAGCATAGTGTCGGGCTAGGTCGGAACATCCAGTATCTACCCCTTCTACATAGCCAATCAGGGAGAGCGCTGACTCCCGAGCTTTTGTAAACTCTAGGCGTGAGAGGGCACGAGACAGAAACAACACCACTCGATAGCGGGGCTCTTCATCTGTGTGGGACCACGTTGTGTACAGAGCATACGCGAGGCTGAGGTCTCGCATGTGTTCGTGCATCCGTTCGATAGACCACTTAGGATGGTCGTAATCAAACACAACGGCGGAGATAGCCTTGACGTTGTTGTTGGAACGCTTGGTTCCCTCGGCGTAAAGACTCGGGCTCCAACACGGAAGCTTTCTCTTTGGGAAATCCTGGTGACGCCAGGGTGGGTCGAGGAAGAACTTTTCAAGTTGTCTGACTTCCTTGACAGAAATACTGCACGGGTGTACAGTTGTGAAACCACCCTGGAATAAAGACATCCTCCAGGGTAGCCAGTTTGGTTGGTTCACGGTTGACTCCAAGATACCCCGCATCCTCATCTGCCAGGAGAGGGTGCGGGGTTTTCAATAAGGGGAAGGGATAGACTACTCTATTACTCCGCTGCGTTGGGGATGAAACCACATGAGCGGTCGGTCTCCCTCGCGTCGGACTTGCTTTCTAAAAAAACCGTTGTCTCTCAGTAGGCGAGAAAGCTGGTTCTTGTAAGCCTTTGGCCGTACCACCATATCCGGTCCGACAGCCTCAATAAGATTGTCGAGTGTAAAACCATAGTCTCCTAGATCCCAGGCTACGCGGAGCACGGTACTGGCTTCTGGATATGTCTCATCGGCAAGCTCGGTTCCGCTAATGAGCGGGCGCATGAATGCTGGCCAATCGGAGATACCATTACAAGCCCACTCCAGGGCACGGGCCGTTGCTTCTAAGCGTGAGCATCCAAGCTTATCGCCTAGTCTTTCAGCGTATGTAATCATCTGTTCTCGGTAGGTTTCTTCCATGGGTTTTCCTCGGTTGTCAAGCAACCTGGGTTAGGGGTGAAGAGTTGGGAAAAACTGGGAGGGTTCGTCGAACCTATCTAACTGTTGATTGATTTGTTTGACAGGTTCCTAAGTTTCTATCTATATAAAATAGTTAGTTGATAGTTAGACACCATAGCAATCTTAGGTACTTACTAACGTCAACCGACGTTGCTAGTCAGGAGGGGGGGTACCCCCCGGGGGGGATTCATCTAGGCATCTACGTCAGTATAACCCGCCACCCATGTCAGGTCAACCCCCATTGAACCCCGTCATGCAGATACTCATAAGACGTTGGTAGACACACTGAACAGGTGTGCAGTAGTTTGACGCCCAGCGGCACCCAGCGGCATACAGTCTAAAAGGGCGGTCTCGCTCCCCCAGCCCGGAAGGCTGAGGGGGGAGGCTATGAGTTCCACATGCAGTTAGGCCCGCAGGGATCCTCTTCAGTATCTCCGGAACAATCACAGTTAGCATTCGTGGCGCTAAGAAATCTTTCTTGATCTTCAATCGCCTCGAATCCTAACTGGTTTCCTTCTTCCACTAAACGTCGGTTCGTATCTCGTTCCCGGCGCTCCAATCTATTATTATTGTTTTCCACGACACGTCCTTTTTATGGGCAAGAGCCCCGAGGGAGAATCCCCCGGGGCTTGGTTGTCCGATACTATCAATCCATCAGGATAATACAGACGATGATCGCTAGTACAAACGTCCCGGTGAGGGACATACTACGCGACCATAGAATCTAGAAGAGCAGCAACTGCTAGCTTTTCTACTTCTGCAATCTGTTCTTTTACTTGGGTGAGGGTTTTCCCAAGTCTCTTTTCATATCGAGAGACAAGAGCATCTAGCTCCTGAGCTTTCTTCTCTCGATTCTTGATGCCCCTCTCTCCGAGATCTCCCTCTTGGATTTCCTCGGTAAGGGATTCGATTTCCTTTTCCACTTCAGTGATCAAGGAATCGCAAACCGCGTTGACGGTATTTTCGTCCGTTGTAGTCTTTAGCTTCCACGTCACGTTTCCATGGCGAGAAGACTCTACGACATTGACGATACTTTCCCAAGCATCTGCTTGATGATCTGGAATCCAATATGCTCCACCTCTTGGGCGCAATGGAATCCCATCCAGTTCTCGCGCAGCACGAACCAGAACTCCACCGAGTTTGGATGCAGTCACGAGCTTTCTCTCGAACGAATAAGTTTCTGATATGCGTTCGGTTGCGTGGTGTCCGAGAGGATTTGAATAGAGCTTTCCGTCGATAAGACCGAACCGCGCTTCCTCTTCATATTCCATCTCGTTCCCATTTGGATCCTCGTGAACTACAGCGTAGCCTACGACTCCCGGAATAGGACGAATGAGTGTTCTCTTGTCTGAGAAGACAGAAGCAATCGCTCGTTTCAAAGCTGCATTGTCTGCTTGTGTTTCTGGAATGAGATGGGCTTTTCCAATAGCTGAGAATCCATCCCGTAGAGTATCTACGTTCGTCCCGTCCGTGAGACTCCAGTAAACAATCTGACCGTTGTACGCTATTTGCTTTTCTACTGACATGGTTGTTTGTCCTTTGTTTGGGTGCTTGATTGCACCAGACAACCCACCCGCGCGGGGCGGATGGATTGTAGGGAGAATCAAATCTCACTCTTCTTGATTCTGCAGACGAATCTTCTTCTTGTGCGCTTCTTCCTCGCGCATCTTTTCTCTGAGCCAATCGACACTACTCGCCACTCGTTCTGCATACACTATCTCTGGGCCGGGAGGTTGATACTCAACTCCTAGCAGGACTTCAATCTTGTGGAGAAGAGTGTCGGCGCTTCCCGATCTAGTGGGGAGGTATCCGTAATCGAGAGAGAAATGATTTTCCCAATCGTCTAGGATTTTTCGTGTGGATTCTAGGAGTACAAGAGCCTCCTCTAGCTTTTTCTTTTCAGAAGACATGACTAGTCCTCCACTACGATTGTGTGCATCCAAGACGGAACTCGATCTTCTCCACAGTTTCTCCCAACCAGGGCTACAACTACTGGGATACGAAAATCCTGTTGTCGTGGCCAAGGTGTGAATCCATCTGTGAAGAGGACAATACATTGGGGCCTGAACTCCAATGCTTTCTTGAGAAGAGGACGCATATCTGTCCCACATCTACCGACTAGTTCAATGTCGGAAACCTTGGAGATTTTCTTGGCGAATCCAGCCCTTGTATCTCCAGTGACAACAGAGACTGCAGCTCCTACAGCACGAAAGATTCCAGAAGACTCGGAACAAGCGTTAGCTAAATCCGTGTCGGACATAGAACCGGACGTATCGATTACAACCGCAACATCTACCTTGGGCCGATAGACCGCAGGAAGAATGACATTGGAAGTAACGCAGCTTTGCCGTCTACTTCTTCTGGCGTATGTATAGTTCGAACATCCGAGCGCACGATCCCGAGCCTCCCGAACAAGAGACTGTAGCTTTGATTGCCATGGAATCTTTGGGGGAGATAGTTCTTCGCCAGCCCACTCAGCCCACGCCCCAGGAATATTTCCCCGTTGCGTAGAAGACTGCTCAATACTCCGGGCAGTATCCCTACGAATATCGTCAGCCTGATCGGGCAGGAGTCCAGGAACTTCACCATCATCTGTGGGTGGAGGAAGTTCCCAATCTCGTTCTTCAATCCCGGGCAGATCTCCACCAAGAGGATTCTCAGGAATATCTGGATGGTCTCCAGGATTTCCAGGAGCATTTCCAGGAGGACAAGGATCTTGTCCTTCCGGTGTAGGATTTCCTCCCGGACCTGGAACACCTTCCTCTTCCTCTTCCTCTTTTGGATCCTCATCATCTCCTGGCGGAGGCGGAGGCTTGGGTCGATCTCCTCCTTCTTGTTCTGGGGGCCAGAACATATTTTCAAAGTACCATTCCCAAGCCTCACCAGAATGGAGAGGTTGCATAGTATCTTTGTGCTTCAAGGTTTCTGGAAAAACACAACCCGAGGGAAGATGCTTCCTAAGGTATGGATGATCATTAATCGGAGCGTCCATAGCGTAGTTAGCTTTCTTCCGGATGTGCTTGGATAGGGATAGTCCCATTCCCTCCATTCGTGGAACGTGGAGGAAAATCCAGTGCATCACTTCATGGATAAAAGAAGCCACGGAAGTTTGGATTGGCTCAGCAGTCGGACCGATTAGCGCTTCCGGATCTCCATAAACCCGACCGTGCTTATCCATAGCCCAAGATGCTCCGAGCTTTTCTCGTAGCTTCCAGACTGGAACGTAGGTCATTCCATAGAGCGCACGCCCAAAGAATGGAAACTCGTGTACGGCTCCGATTCGAACAGTAGCGAATCGAACGAGCGCTTGTTCCATGATTTCAGCAGCCTCGGGAGGAAGCTGTTCTTTTTGATTTACATTTGTAGCAAACATGATGTTGTCCTTTTTGTTGCTATGGGTGAGAGAGAAAAGAAACACGAACGGTAATGGGACTGCCCCATTCACCTGGGCGGGAAAGTGTAGCCCATGCGAAATCGTGGAAGCTAAATGCTCCCTCGGCTCCACGACGCAACCAAACTCCCTGGGCACAAGGAGGAAAATCCTCGGGCCATATTTGTGGGATGGGAAGCTTCAAGGGAACGAATCCCTCAGCAAGACACTGCCGGACCCAAGAGCCTTCGTTGCTGAAGATCTTGAGCATCCGTAGCCAAGCCAAAGGATCCTCTATCGAGAAGTTCCTCGAATGTATTTGCTTGTAGGTATTCCCACTGTAGCGGTAGAGAATGTTCCGAACCTTATTGTTCGCAAGCTCAGTGAGGGCTTCCTTTTTCCTCCATTGACTGGAGTATCGATTTGTCAGGGTATCTTTCCGAAGTCCAAAGTTCAGCATCCGAGGATCTCTCATAAACTTCGGACGTTCTTCCGGGCGGGGAGATACTGCAATCCTAGCCGTAGACCGTCGTCGGTTTCGATTTGATCTGACGTAGCGACAATGCTGAGCATCATCTCTAAGCGCCTTTGGAATCAGAGAGAGGAGAAGAGAATCCTGAACTTCATCGTAGTAGCTCACCCGATGACCGATGGTTTCTTCCACGAATGGAAATGCCTCGTAGACTTCCCTTAGATTCCTGTACGAGTTGTCTCCCGTCTCGATTCCTGCTCGCGATAGAACTTGAGCAGGAGAAAGATCCTGAACATACCAGTTCCACCAGAACAATACTTCCTGGCAGCGACACCGCACACCGGGCTCTAGAATCCTGAGAACCTCGATTTCCTCAAAACCATCGGGATGGTCTGGAAACGCCAGCGATCCATTCTTCAGAAGAATCGTATGGCGGGAAGCCATACAGTTTACTTTGCATTCAATCGTAGTAGGCACAGCATTCGCTGAATACTGGCCCTCGTATTGAGTTCTTGATGAGAAATAACCCATGGTTTTGTCCTTTGTTTTTCCTACCTAAACGTAGGCTGAATGCGCTCCCCCCGAAGGGGGAGAACATTAGGTCTAAGTTTAGACAAACCCTCTCAGTCCGAGGGGGCGGTTTCGGGAGATTCCAGTTCTTCAATCACAAGGATCAAGTTCCCGAATGGTTCCTTGCGTATTTCCTCAGTTTCACAGGAGACGCACATGTCACTTTCGTGGCTGTAATCCTCCCATTCCACAGAGCTTTCGCACTCTAAGCAAGTGCAAAATAGTGGGTAGTCACTGGAGTCCTCTTCCAGATACCTAGCCATTGTCTTTGGCCTTCAACATTCCAAGATTACGGAAGTCAGATACAAACTTCCGGAGTTCACTAGGAATGTGCTTCTTGAGGTGGTGTCCTTCTGGAGTATTGTAGAGGGTAGCCAAAGTTTGAGCTGCAACAACAGCCTTATCTTTGTGCGGAGTTCCATCCGAACGACCGAGAATAAGCCACGCTTTATTCCAGTCGTCCACCTTCTTGGTTCCACTGACATACGCAGCAATAGACTGGAAGAACATGTATGCAATATCCGCGCGTTCAGGAATCTCCACAGTTTCAGCACGAGCGAGAATCTCAGCCGGCTCGGGCAAATGCTCGCGCAGTCTGTAGTATCCCATGAACTCCGAGCCAATATGCTGACCGATGGTTCCATTGACAAGCAAAGAGATTGCTTGATGGGAAGCCTCAGCTTTCTTGGCGCTATCCAATCCCCGGGCAAGATTTGTCCAGGTTCTAGGAGTAGGACGTGGTTTGTTTGCGTATTCTCGTGTCGGCGGAACACGGAAACATCCTCCAACGGATTGTGGTCCTGGAGAATCTTCCGCTACCTCACCTTGTCGCTTCAGGAATCCAATGACAAGCGCAGCTTGTTCTACCGGAGCCCATTCACCAGACATCATTCCCTCACACCAGAAGTCAAAGTCAGACTTCCAGTCAAAGTGAATCATCCGAGTATTCACGGGCGCAGCAAGATCCGTAGCATTCACAGCCATATCCGGTGGATTTGCATCCAGGATAATGTGAATATACTCAGGATCTAGCTCGACATCGCCAGCGATATACTCTGACATTAGAGTCAGAAGTGTAGCGAGCACAGCGCCAGGAGCAGAAGTTAGCTCCGTGATGAACATGATGTAGTGTTCCTGCTTAGCCGAACATTCCGCAGCTTCTCGGATTGCACGGTGAACAGGAATCCTGGAGGCGACTCCATCCTCTACGGAAATGGCACCACCAACATCGGTGGGATCCATATTCGAACCGTTGAGAATCCAGCCTCTCCATCCTCGGCGTTTAATCTCCGAGCGAACCCACGAGGTTTTCCCCTCGCCATCTGGGCCCCAAAGAATGGGAACAAGTCCGGCGTCGATAGACATCCGAACGGCTTCAATCGTGTGTTGCATTTTCATGCTGTTGTCCTTTGTTTTTCAGTAGCGGAATGCTACTGACTCAATCCGACAGCGGAACACCCGGGAGGGCGGTTTCTGTAAGATTGAGTCAGTCTACTCCACGAGGGAAAAGGAGCCCGGATACAAACCCTCCGGGCCAGGGGCTGCGCTAACACTAGAAACAGCAGTCCTGCAGTGTGCGAATGGTGATTACCAATCCAACAATCGCAGCGGGCAAAACCAATCTGGTAGCAAAGAAATAGATAGTCCAAAGTTTCTCACGCATCACGCACCTCCTTCTATGGAAACTGACCTTTCGATAGTAGCGAGTGTGCCGCCGATAGTAGTCCGGCGGACCCAGTTTGGATCATCGGTCGTCAGCATTCGGGTCAGCTTGAACAGGAATATGGGCCTCACCGTTGGGTTTTCGGCTCGTAGTTTCTGATAGATCGCGCGGGTTTTCGAGTCTACAAACATCACACACCTCCACGGGCAAGAAAGAGAAGAAACTCAGAGAAAAGCTCCAGGGATAAGAGAAGAACAAACGAACCAATCGCGCACAGCATGAGAACGTCTGCCCAATCAAAGTCTCGACGATTCATTTCTCACCTTCCTTTTTGATAGAAAGCTCGACTGCGAACACAGCGCTCGGCTCCCCGTTTTGTTCGTCCAAACACACGTTGTACTTAGTCCAGATAGGAGCGCTGAGGTCAGAGGATTTCATGGAACCACCGATATCAGTAGGATCCATATTCGAAACAGAAATCCTCTTTTCATACTCCAGGATGGGAGATTCCTTAGAGCTTACGAGTGGAGGCTCAGGAAGACTGTCGTAATAATGGCCAGCGCAATGGCAGCAGAATCTTTGGTGCCCGTAGTGGGCAAAGTCCACGTCTTCCATAAAGACCAGGGCAAACTGGCCGCCACAGTTATCGCATTTCTCAGCTAAATCTGCGGAGATAGAGATATCGTACAGAGCATCCAGAACTTTATTGACCTGGGCCTGAGTCAGATTAGAGACGACAAGATTATGAAGCTTAGTTTTAGACATGATAGTCTCCTAATAATCAAGTGGAATGAAAGACTCAGCGGAAACTCGTAGAGCTTCCTCGCAAGCCTGGATTTGAACCTGAACTTCTTCCAACGCCTGGGCATCTGCCGGGTCTCGAAACATATCGAACCGGGTACTGAGAATCCCTTCTCGTCTTTGAAGTTGCTCCAGCCTTTCAAGGCCAGAAGAAGAAAATACGCGCTGTTCCATGATGGTGTGTCCTTTCATTTGAGTTACCCAGCGGCAAACTGGGGTGGGGCGGTTTCGGAGAAACCAGTAAACGTGGATAGGCGACTAGTAGAACCAGCCGTTTGTTTTCTTGTTTAGAAAAACAAGAAGTTCTGAGAGAAGAGCTACGAGAAGAAACATTCCCGCATAGATAAGTACAAACTGTAGAAAGATAGGCATCGGTTTCTCGGTAGGGGGGGAGGGGGATTGTCTTAGAGACAATAGAATGAGCAGGCGAGAATCCTGCTTGAAAGCTCGGCTGAGCTCATGGAGTTACCAGAACTTCTAAGCCAGCCTCAGGGAAATATTTACGGGGACGCGGTAGTGCCAGCGGCCATACGCGGCGGCGGCGGAGTAGAGGGCGGTCCCGGTAGGGATTCCCTCCATTTTCAGGAGGGAATCCCGGTTGGGATTATTAGCTGGCCTTCTTGGCTTTCCGGGTTTCCTTCTTCAGTTCTTTTTCGTAGGTAGCCTGAAGAGTAGCCACTTCCTTTTGCAGCGCTGCGAGTCGCTTCTCAGTGTTCTTCACGTCCTGCATTTTGCAGGCGAGACGGGCGAACGCCTTGTCAGCCTCGGTCCGTTTCACGAGCGCCCCGATAGGAGCATCATCGGCCAGCCATTGCTCCTGACGAGTAGGACTCACCGAAAACTCGCACACATACAAGGCAATAACTCCCTCATTATTCTCATCATGCCACCGGTTTAGGCCGGGCTGGAACATACCGTCGCTGGTGAGGGAAGTAGAGAATCTAAGGGTTCGCTCCACCTTATAGCCCTTGGTCTTCTCGTCTACGGCTCGCTCCCAGTTCTGACCGTGGTTTCCCTCATTCGCGGATTTTCCAGGAGAATAGAGGGGGAAAACGTCGATATCCACGCCCAACGCGCGGAAGTTAGCCAGCGTGGAATCCGTGACATTTTTGGTCCACACCGTGTGAACGGCTGAACCGTCAGGGCTCAGAATATCCACGCGGGCGCTCTCATCTTCCAGGGAAGTGACCTCGCACGAATAGTCAGGATGAACGGCCAGCATCATAGAAGCCGAGCCACCGAGAGAAATATTGAAGTTTTGATAACGCATTTTTCACCTGTCCTTATCGGGGAAACGGTCCCCGGGCCTTGGCCGAAATGGCCTCTCACTCACTCACGTGTGTGAGACGGATGAGAGTCATCTACCCTTCAGTAGATTATCACGGGTTTACAAGTCCTTGACATTCTACTCACGAGTAGGGCGGTCCCTCCCTAATCGGTCGGGACGATTTGTCCTTCACGTTCCTGATCGGAACGCTCGGAGGGCTACAGGCTATTCGCCTTCCGCCTATTCCGCGTCTCACGGTGGTCGCTAGTCGCTCCCGCGCGATCCCAGGGGGGCACGCGGGCTTACGCCCGATGTGTGCCATGTGTCGTATTGCGTTGGCTACGCCAACAGATACGACACCGCACCTTCGGTGCTCCCCTGCCGGGGGCCTCGTCTTCGCTGCGCGAAGGAAGGTCGCTGCTGTCGCAGCTCCCTGAGCTACGCTCGCTGGCGCGAGCTGCGCTCCCGAGGCTGTGCCCCTCCGCTCTCTCCGTTCGCTGCGGACCCCATCCCCGGTGCGGAGGTGTCCGGTTTCCGGTTATCCCCCCTCTTCCATGCGCGACCATTTTTGGTGCGTCATCTGAGATCTAACAAGTTACCCTGTGGGAATGCCACGTACAGACGCATGGACGGAGTTGATTCGGGCTCCGCAGTTTGACTCCAGGGCGAAGAAGCGGCAGAAAGGGTTGCCTGAGCGAATCAAGTTCCAGTACGTGCTTGCTTCCCTTGGGCTCTATCCACCGATTGTGGATTCCACGCGGTGGTTTCCCAGTCAGCAGAAAGATGAGGGGTTTCGACTGCGGGGTAGGATTTCTAATAATAGGACGTTCGCGGAGCACGCATTTGGGAAGACTATGGGCGTGGCGCATGGGGAATGGAGTCCGAGGGCTCGTGCGGCCTTCGGCCTTGAGGAACCTCCTACGCCGTATGAAGTGGCGTGTTTTACCCTCGGGCAGTACCGTGAGGGTTTGCCTTTCTCCCCGGGCCGCAGGGGGGCGAGGGGGACGCGAAGGTTTTTTCAGGGCATGAGCACCCGGGTTCCTAAGCTGCATACCAGTGCGTTTATGTGGTGGTTGATTGGAGTGGGGGATGAGGCGATTGAGGAACTCATCCCGAACTGGGATGTAATGCGAGCGGAGTACATCAAGAAGCTGATGGGGGTATCTAGCTTTGCTCTCTGGGCCCTAGGGAGCGACTTGATGCCTATCGTCCGGAATCCCAGGCATGCTCGGGCTCTGCTGTGCGAGGCCAAGGAGTTCCGGCGCGAGCGGAGAGAGCTATTTGATAGTACATACGTGCAGACGCTCCTGAAGCTGGGGAAAAGGGTGCGCCCTATAGAGAGACGTATACCGGACCTGGAGCCGGTGTTTCGGAGTTTAGAGGAGAAGGAGCGCCGAAATCAGGATTTAGAGAGGCGCCTGCGCCGAGAACAGGAGATAGCGCAAGGCAATATGTGGTGGTTCATGGTAGGAATGAGAAAGTATTCCGATGTTGAGGAAAGGAAGCGTAGAGTTCCTATAGAGGGATGGGGATACCAAGCATCTGGAAGGAGGATTTTATGAAGGATGAACTAGACGATTTGTTCCGAGATGGAGACACTCCTTCTATTGGGCAAGAAGAAGCGGTGGGGGAACCGACGAAAACCCAGGTTGAACCTGGATTATCGTTGATTGTACCTCCGGCAGATGGCAGCAACAGCCTACTAACCCCCCAAGTATTGGAGGAGTTGGGCTCCCGAGCCGTTGCAATGGAGGAATCTCTCCCAGCAACTTTCCTCAGTAACGCTGCTCCTCACCTGCACAGCACGCATGGCATCGTGGATTTTGCAACGACCGTTTGTTTAGCAGTTGCCCGAGGAGAAATCAAGCCGGGGCAAAGCTCAGAGATGCGAAAGTGGGCAGAGCTTATGTACACCTGCGTTGTCGCTTCTCAGCCTCAGCAGAACAATGTTCAGGTAAACTACGTGGAGCAACTCATCCAACTCGCTGGAGGAGAAGAGTCGATGCAACCCGATGTTCTGGACGTTAGGGATGCTATTGTAGAACCCCGCAAGAAAGCCCAAGGAGAATAGTGTGCCTGAAGGGCTACCCCCCATAGAAGACCTCTTTAGGGAGAGGGCTCTTGATGACGCGAGGAGGTTCACATATTACCTCTCTCCCGATGAACTCCTGAAGATGTCGCTCCCTCTAAAGCCCGGAGGTTCGCAGGCGGGGAGCGTCGGGGCCATGATCAGTGGAGGGCGAAAGTTCAATAATCTCCCCGCTCTTAGAATACTCCAAAAT
>TARA_R100000808_G_scaffold6183_1_pt1 | contig 13343 bp, 21 predicted proteins | sample TARA_R100000808 | Tara Oceans TARA_R100000808 (sample SAMEA2622852) | marine metagenome | biome: marine biome (ENVO:00000447); feature: marine epipelagic mixed layer (ENVO:xxxxxxxxx); material: "saline water (ENVO:00002010), including plankton (ENVO:xxxxxxxx)" | depth 140 m | reverse complement strand
AAGAAATAAGCACCTCTCTTCTCAATCGTTACACCAGTGTCAGGCTTATCGAAAGCAATCTTAGCTGGGCGCATTAAGTTACGCTGTCTAACTTTACAGTTCTTAATTATCTTTTCTTCAAATGTCATGTCTTTTGCGGATTTTGTTGCCATGCCTGATTGATCTTAGCTTGTTGTTGCTGTTGCTGGGCACTCTTGGCGCGTTTTATATCCGTATCACTGCAGCTATCTCCAGCTTTTGGATTACAGTAACCACTCTGCATAGCTAATTGCTTTTCTTGTTCTTTCTTTGCAGCATTAGCCATATACCCCATACCAGCAAGAGGTACTCCAATAGACGCTACCGTATCTACAACTGGTGGTGCTCCTAATTTAGTGAACGGGCGTAGTGCACCAATAGCAGGACCAGCAGCCATAAGGCCAAGCTGTGCACCCAGATTTTCATCTAGTATTTGAGAGAACTCTTTGAACGATGGAAATTTATAAGATTCTTTAGCTGCAATTGCGTCATGTGCCACAACTTCACTCTCCCAATCGTTAGGTTTTAAATGGGGTGCTGTCTTAACAAGGTTATCAATCTCCTTACGAGAGGGTACCTTCTTTTTAGGTAAATTTCCGTATGACCCAGGCATATATGATTATTTATTAAATACTCATATGAAAAGTAAGCTTGGCGGCGCTGTCGCGCAAATTATGTATGAGACTGCAGAACAGGGATTTACTCCAGACGTTAGACAGGTTATATACGCAGAAGACAACCTTCCTTTCCACATTATGACGCATATGGATGCTCAGAAAGCAGTGCTGGTAGGTCTAATGAGAGACTATTACGGAGATGAAGTTATTAAATCGTTTACAATTAATTTCCCTAAATGGAAATACGCAGTTTATGAAGGGTTCACCTTAAAGGATATTTTTGATACAGAGATGTATAAAGAGGTGTTTAAAGAGATTAAACCTCATGAAGCAAGTAGCTACTTAATGAAGTAGAACTAAGTAATTAAAATGTGCGGTATATTTGGTTATATAGGGACTAAAGCAGCTTATGATGAAGTATATGACGGATTAAAGAAGCTTGAATACAGAGGTTATGATTCATGCGGCATATCTGTAATTGATAAAGGTAAGTTCAAAACTATAAAAAAGGTCGGAGGCCCTGAGGAGCTCAAGGGTAAATCCAAATCAAAATCTACCATTGGGATTGGTCATACAAGATGGGCTACTCATGGTAGAGTTAACGCCAAAAATGCACACCCACATATAAGTAGTGATGGTAAGATTGTGATAGTTCATAATGGTGTAGTAGAAAACGCTCATCAATTTGACTATGATCTTAAATCAGATACAGACTCAGAAGTTCTCGCTAATCTAATTGCTGACGAATACACACTCGATTTAGGTAAGGCAGTCTCTAGAGCATTAGAGAAGGTTGAGGGTACGTATGGTATTGCTGTGATGCACGTTGATGATCCTAAGACAATTGTAGCAGCGCGTAGAGGTTCTCCACTAGTAATAGGTGGTAATAAAGAAGACACAGAGATGTATATTGCTAGTGATACATATGCTCTCCCTCCAGAAATATCTCGCGTAATATATCTCGAAGATGGCCATGTCGCAACAATTAACGCAGATAAGCTCAGCATACGTAAGGAGGACGAGCCTGTAAATCACGCGTATAAGATAACAGGTGTTGATCACAAATATACAGGTACTGATAGAGAAGGTTATAGTACATTTTTAGAAAAAGAGATACGTGAACAACCTGTAGCTATTAGAAATGCTATGAGGGGTAGGTTTAACAAAGATTATACTAACGTCCTATTCGGTGGTATAAAATTAAGAAAGAAAGTTAGGCGTGTATTGTTTTTAGGATGTGGTACAGCTTACCACGCTGGCCTGGTAGGGAAGTATCTAGTAGAGACTATTGCTGGTATACCCGCTAGTGTAGAATACTCATCAGAGTACAAGTATAAGAACACCCCGACAGAGGATGGTACACTTATTGTAGCTATTAGTCAGTCAGGTGAGACGATAGATACCTTAACAGCTATCGAAGAGGCTCAAGCTCAAGATCATATGGTTATATCGATTACTAATGTCGTATCTAGTTCCATAGCTCGATTGACTAATATGGGTATATATCAACATGCTGGACCTGAGATCTCAGTTGCGTCTAGTAAGGCGTTTACATCACAACTAACAATACTCGTGATGCTAGCAATCTATCTAGGTAGGAAGCACAACCTTAGTAAAGTACAAGCAAAGAAATATATCTCTCAGCTTAGAAAGCTTCCTGCATTAGTAGAGAAGACATTAGATGTCTGTACTTATTGCAAAACATTATCAGCAAAGTGGCAAGGTATGCAGTCATGTAAATTTTTAGGTAGACAATTAATGTACCCTATAGCTATTGAAGGTGCACTGAAATTAAAAGAGCTAGCTTATATAGAGTGTCATGGCTATCCTGCTGGTGAACTCAAGCACGGACCATTAGCTGCAGTTGGATATCATGCGATGTGTATGTATCTCGCACCTCAAAAGGAGTTATTTGACAAGAATGTATCTACTATGAAAGAGATTAAAGCTCGTGATAGCCATATAATTGCTATAACTCAAGAAGGTTTAGATTTCCCAGAAGACACATATGATAATATCGTACATTTACCTAAAGCGCCTGATTATCTTCAACCGATACTAGCCGTGATACCATTACAATTCTTCAGTATGTATATGGCCAAGGAGAAACACTACGATGTTGATAGGCCGAGACACTTAGCAAAGAGTGTCACAGTTGAGTAACTTATAGTCGCCTAAATAATTATGTGATAAGTAAGCTACAGAAATATTTTCTGACTCCGTGTCTAATTATATTATTTCTATTCAATTCCGGTTGCGGTATCTTACAACCACCACACATAGATGATCAAGGTTATTATACGGTACATTATAATAGCTGTGGTCCTACGTCAATTAAAAATGCTCTTGCTAGATATTATACTAAGAATGGGATTAAGTTTAAACGTGTATATACAACAAAGCAAATTAGTCAGAGCATTCAAGATAACGATCTACCGTTCCCGTTCAATACTCGAGAGTGTTTAATTATCTTCAGCAGGGATGCAGCTCAGTTAACATGGCCGCATGAAATAAAAATGGAGATGCAGCGACACGGTGTAAAGCTGAGAACCGTCGATATGAAATACTTAAAGGCAAATCCGAATCAAACATACATCATACTCGTCCATAAGAAATGGACTATAGATCAGTATCATTGGTTTACATATCCAGACTACGCTCCTTTAAATTATTATGGAGACAAAACAGTATTTGATAAAATATACTTACTTGAATCATTGCAAAAATGAGTTTATAATATAAGTAATTGTAACAGTGCACAATAATGTGGCTGTTAATGATGCAGCGAAAGCTGGTCAGAAAGTAAAAATATGAAATACAATACTATTCACGGACAATTGGTCCCCGAACTTCGCGGGGAGTTAGTAACCTCAGTAGATCAAATCTTTGATAAAATGTTCAACGATACCTGGCCGGATTGGCAAAAGGACATGGGCATTGATTTCGCTAAAGGAGCTTATCCTAGAGTTGACGTCATCGACGGAGATGATGCTGTCTTTATCGAGGCAGAGATCCCCGGCTTAACTAAAGAAGACGTTGCTGTAGATGTTAAAGACAACTTACTTGTCATTGCTGGCCAGCGAAAAGGTCTTCATGAAGATGATAAGCATACTCGTTATATTCTTAAAGAACTTAAACGGTCACAGTTTAGACGATCGTTCACGTTGACTGATAAGCTTGATTCGGATAAAATCGAAGCAGCTTTTAACAATGGCTTACTTACTATTGCTATTCCTAAGAAAGAACCGGAAAAACCTAGATCTAGAACTATAGATATCAAGTAACATAGCACCAGGTTCGCATAAATAACTATGTGAACCTAGGGTATTTATTGTGTAAGGGAGCAGTAACTAATGAGTAATGTATATGTAGATCATATTAGACCGAGAGATGAATCAATCGTATCCGTACATGGCACTTTAAGTTCATCTAGTACGTTAAAGATACCTACAGTAACCTTTCCTGATGGTACAACGCAATCTACCGCACCAGTTGCATCGAACCCAGTGACACTAACTAAATTAGTTCAATTCACTTCAAGCGGTACTTATACACCTTCAAGCGGTACTAGCTTTATTCGAGTTATTGTTCATGGATCTCACGGTACCGGAGTACAGAACGTGGGCTACGAGTCGGGAACAAACCCGGGTGGACACGGTGGCAGGGTCGAAAAACTCATCACTACTCCTGCGGTTGCAACAGTCACTATTGGTACTACTGCGGGTTCAGCTACAGGATCAAGTCACCCAGGGTACGGGGGCAATACTTCATTTGCTGACGGTACAAATACGCTAACTGCAGGTGGTGGTCAGGGCGGTAAACGCGGTCTGCATGATTACTATGGTCCAGATTACACCGCATATCCTGGTGACGATGGTACTGCCACTGGCGGAGATATAAACATTGAGGGAGGGAGTGATGTAGGTAAGGCAGCATCTCATACCGGTGGATCAGGTGTCGTTGTGGTTGAGGAATACGCATAATGAATACAATATATATTACAATAGGTGTACCAGGCGCTGGTAAGACAAAGTGGGCACTACAGAAGTGTCAAGAAGAAGGTTTACAGTATCTACACGTTGATACTATTGGAACTATAAATACCGTACACAGAGTCTTAGAGAATTTAAATACAGGTTATGTATTAGATGGTACACCATTTGGACGGAAGCCAGAAAGAGATATTATACTTGTAAGGCTGAGCGAGTACTTCGAAATTAAATTTGTCAATTTTAAGTATGACAGCATAGAACAATTAATTGATAATGTACTTAGTAGAAATGATATCGCAATAATTCCTGCATATTATAAAGTGTTAGGTGCATGTGAGTGTGTTGAATATGAACCAGATGGAGAAAATATTGAATGTACCTATCATGCAGATATCATTATACCCGAAGATGCACCTGACAGTAATGAAATAATTTCTCCAGATCACTATGAAGAAACATATATGTTAATTAATAATGATACAGGTATTATAGAGAACATTATTAAGTATGATAACGAAGCACCATACGATGTCCCCGCAGGTTACCATCTCATAGAAATGGTAAAAGGTCACATGAAGACAACAAAACTAAATTTAGCAGGTCACGTAAGAATATTCGAAACTGCTCCCATTGTAGGCGACGTATATTCTCAAGCAGATATCTAGGCCGAACTAATTTCACAATAAGCTTGCTGTTTCCTTTAAAAGACTTTATACTTAACGTATGAAGAAACTTAAGAAGGAGTTCACTAAAGCAGGTTTCCATCATAAGCTAGTAAAGCGAGTAGGTAAGGTGGCTATATATGAACGTCGGCAATTGACAGGTGAGCGATCTCATTATGAAGTAGTAAAGATATCAAATCATAAGGGATACAAGATGGGTGGTACGTTTATAGAACCAGCAGAGACATATCCTGGAAACTCGTTGTGGGGTCTTCAAGGGTGGACATGTGATGACCTCATGTCAGCACAAGAGAGATTTAAAGAAGTTTGTAAGCGATTTAATAAAGAAGCGGCTTGCGTTTAGCATATATACGATTTAATAATTACATGCCGGTGTGGTGGAATTGGTAGACACAACGGACTTAAAATCCGTCGGCCATTAAAAGCCGTGCTGGTTCGACTCCGGCCACCGGTACCAAATTATGCAAACTCAGACTATAGATAACAGACCATGGGGACATTATGTGGTCCTATTTGATTGTGAATCATGTAAGGTTAAGAAGATTGTTGTTGAACCTGACCAAAGACTAAGCTATCAATACCACGAGAAGAGAAGTGAAGTATGGACTGTTATTCAAGGCGTAGCTACAGTTACATTGGACGATAAGAAGATAATCATATTGCCTGGCTATACTATCAGTATACCACAAGGTGCTAAGCACAGAGTTCAGAATGACGAAACAGAGCCTTTAGTATTTATCGAGGTGCAAACTGGTACGTACTTTGGTGAAGATGACATAGTTAGATTAGAGGATGATTATGACAGAGAAGTATAAAGATGAACCCGGTTGGGTAAAGCGAGCTGAATTTAAACTTGATAGATATAATCACCTAATGGAGCTTATGCGCACGTGTTTAGCTGGATGTACCCTCGTATTACAAGTTGTAATTTTGCTAAAGTTGTTTAATGTAATTTAATGACTTATCTCTTTGATATAGACGGCACATTAACCGAATCACGCACCAAGATGTCCTCCGGGTTCACTATGACCTTCTTAAGCTGGATGGACGGTAAGACAGTTTATCTAGTCACAGGCAGCGATCTTCCAAAAATCTCTCAACAAATACCTAGATCGGTGCATGCTAGAGTTAAAGGAGTATTTGCATCAATGGCTAACGAGCTGTATATTGATGATGAGAAAGTATACGAGAATAAATGTATCATTCCACATCACATTACAGAATGGTTAGACGATAAGCTGCGCAACTCAGGGTGCCCTGATACCTTTAAAGAGACACTGCACTATGAATACCGGCCTGGGATGTTAAATTTTAGCGTATGTGGCCGTGATGTTACAGCAGAACAACGTAAAAACTATTTTGATTGGGATAATAAGTTCGGTGAGAGAAGAGACATAGTCAGTCAGTTTAATGATCAATTTAATAAGGATGGGTACGAAGCATGTGTAGGTGGTGAGATCAGTATCGATGTACAAGAGATAGGTAATAATAAGACTCAAGCTATTAAATGGATTGCTGAAAATAAGAATGATACAATAACATATGTAGGAGATAGATGTGCTAGTGGGGGTAACGATTATGCCGCTTGCATGTATATTGATGAGAATAACTTAGGATCATGGCACAATGTGAGTAGTCCGCAAGATACATTAAATTTATTATCTAAAATCTAGTTGCCATTCCTCAGACACTTCACTATAATATTTGTAACATGATTAAGAAATTAGTAATTACGATCTTTGCAACCGCAGCTCTTTTGAGTGTTGGTTGCCAAGCAACCGCAACGGTCGGTAAGACTGCTAATCCACCCTGGCTGGACGCTAGCGCAAACAAGGATGGCGTAAGTGTCACCTTGCCTTTTGTTAAGGCTGGCGTTGCTCCGGTGAAAGAGTAGTTGCCGTGCCTCGAAAGAGGCACTATAATTTATACAGTTCTTTTACATAATTTGTCACGACGGTGACAATACGGGAAGTAGCGTAATAAGCATTTGCAAGAGTGTTAGCGCACCGAAACGAGAGGCAGCAGACCATCAATCTGTGGGAGCCGAGTAACACAGTCCGTGAGGACGACGTTATGAAGTCAAGTAGGGTACGAAGTGTTGTAGGGTCTAATGAACTTGATCTAGCCCCGAGAGTAGTTATTGGTAATCAAGAAGTCCAATCTTCCCACAATTTAAGTGAGTTGTGCAGTGAGTCGGTTCCACACTTATTATTACGAACCCAGTACTCCCTCATAGCTCACTATTTTCGGCAAGTATAGGTAGAGCCCATAGAAGAACCAAACGCCAAACAAGTGCGTCGACCGGCCCTATCCGAAGCTCATGTTGGTCATTGAGCGTCTTGCTTTTTTTATGCTTGAGGTTCCTCATGATTTCACCTATAATTAGTATAGTGAAAATGAGAGAGGGTAGAACCTCTCACTGATTGAAAAAATAAACATGAACTTAGGACTCAAAAATAACGTATTCAAGAAAGTTTCGGACATTAAGATCCCTGATCTGTATTTCCGAAGGATGAAAACAGGCGTTGGTCGGATCGACCAATCATTCGGCGAAGGCTTCCTGCCCGGCTCAATTTTTACTCTTACTGGTTCACCTGGTTCTGGTAAGACTACATACCTGCTTCAAGTGCTCGAACTACTAGCTAAGAAAGGCTACAAAGTCGGCTATGCTTCCGGTGAAGAGTGTGTTGAGATGATGGCTTGTAACTGCAAGCGTGTTGGTGTTAAGAGTGTATTAGTAGCGAATGAAACTAACATCGACAAGCTACTCAGCTATACAAAAGAGGTTGACATGCTGGTCATTGACTCGTTCGCCAGTCTGACCAGTAAGCATAAGAGCTCCAGAGCTCATGAGAAGTATTGTATTCAGGAGCTCTGCAAAGCTGCAAAGCGTAATGAGTGCACAATTGGTATTGTACTTCACATTAGTAAAACAGGTCAGTATAAAGGTGGGACCATCATTCCACATAGTGTAGATATGGTAGCACATTTACACAGGGATATCGTTGAAGGGCAGCCCGATAACCACGTGCTGATGCGCGTTAATAAGAACAGGTTCGGACCGACTTCTGAGACTACATTACTAATGACGGCAGCCGGCTATGATTGGTCGTATGTACCGAAAGAAAACGAAGGTAAGACAGAGTCCGTAGCACCGAAATCCAATCGGAAAGCTACTGAAATGAAAACTGTCTTAGATGAGGCTAAGAAAAAGCCTGTTTTAAGGTTGCACCATGCAGAAAAAGTATTAAATCAAAATAAACAACGCACTTCTTACATACTCAGAGAGTTGGTTCTTAAAGGAAAACTAACAAAATCTGGCAAGGGTGCGAAAGCTAGCTATAAGCTAGCGAAGTAAAAATTTATGGCCCTGTTGGGAACTATGGTGCCGGAAGAGATCTCCGGACAGGTTCGTTTATGCCTTCATGAAACATTCCCAACTAGGGCCTATAATTATTTAGTCTCGAATAAATACTTACGTGAACGATTATACAGAGTATAATAAGATTTGGGAATCCTACGGTAACATTGAACCTATCAAGGAAGACATTGACTGGGAGAAAGCTCACTCCACGGCTGGCTTAGCTCCCTTTAGTAACACACATGAGCAAGAAGGCTGGCCAGCAGCTGATACGATTGACTTTTACGGTGACATAGTTATTAAAGCAGCAGGAGATTTCTTAGATACAGAGCTTTTACATCCTAAAGTTACCAATCTCGATGACATCCATCCTGACTTAAGAGAAGATCTCCCAGCCACGGTAATTGACGCTCTGCAAAAGGATGGCAAGCTAGGTAAGTACTTAGACTATGATGATTATGCTGATGAGAGACAGGAGATTAAGGATGCTATTACTTCTTATTTGTATGATCACTTTGATGAGCTGGTAGATGTTGCAGAGGATAACGCAGTCGCTAAGGGTGACCGACCACCTCTTGACTCTGGCGTTGAACCACTAGCTAATCCATATGGTGAAATGGACCCTAGCGACCCTTTATACCGTCAAATTAAAAGATCCCCAGAAGAATTTGGTGAGTCTGTAGAAGAAGAAGGCTGTGGATGTGGTCTTCCAGTATTACAGCAGAAAGAAAGAGAGCCTATTATAGGTAGAATTCTTAATCTTCTTAAAGGAATACGGCAAAATGACGAGATGCTACCTGATGAAGGTGGTAAAGTCATAAAGATTACTAAACTAGGTTAATAAATAATTACGATGAAGAACATCAGCAAATCCGATAAAGACACAGGCTTAATTTTTGAGGCATATGCCGATAGTAAAAAAGAGCTATTGAATGAATTCACACCCACCCAAGGTGCTGTAGGTGGTGCATTAGCCGGCGGTGCGCTTGGTCACCTTGCCGGTCCTAGAAAAGCTGGTGTTGTCCCTGGTGCTGATGTAGCTGCTGGTTTCCAACCTGCACAGGTTATGGACCCTACCATAAATGATAAGATAACTAACGTAATGAGCGGGCTACAAGCACAGGATGGTGGACAAAGGAGTTTGGCATTTGCGGAATTAGCTGCCAACAAAGATGAAATTTTAGGTGCATTAAGATCAGATCCAACTAACACTGATGCCGCGGCGCTCGCTGCTAACTTAGAAACTGCTCTCAAAGCCTACACACCAGAAGGTGCATGGTATGACAAAGAGTTTGATCCTACTCGCGTAGGGATGGGTGCTGGCATTGGTGGTGTAGCTGGTTACATGGCTGGTGATGATGAAGAAGAAGGTGTACAAACAGCTTCTACTGAGATCAAAGAAGAACCTCTCAATGAGACTAAAGCAGTTAGCCCTACGAAAGCAAAAAGGAGAGCTAATGAAGCTGCCAATAGGAATCAATCTAAACCAGACGCTCAAGTAGAACAAGAAGTTACACAGGGTACCACGAAAGAAAGCACTCACTGGTTAAAGAAAGCTCGCCTCTTCAAAGAAGGCAAAAAAAAACTAGTTAATGAGGTTAGTGGAATAGGTTTAGTTGGTGCCGGATTAGGTGCTTGGGGAGGGCATAAAGCTGGTAAGGGTATGCAAGCACATCAATTGGCAGAGTTTGGTCAATACGTACACGACCTTGCCGTTGCCTCTGGTACACCGCTAGATGCTAAATTTAACCAATTAGCAAACCCTGATTACTATATAAATAATCCTCAATTTGTTGCTGACGGTACAGCGCAAGCGACACTCAAACAGATCGCTGATAGATTCGGTGGCAATATAGCCGCGAGTAATCTCAAGCCAGTATTACCTAACACTAATATGTACGGTACTATAGGTGCAGCTGGTGGAGGCGCTCTGGGGCTTTACGGTGGCGAGAAGCTCAACGATGCACGAGAGAAAAAGGCAGAAGAGAGAGCTCGCCGCCGATATGGTATTAGGTAATTACTCGATAAATTCTTCAGCTAAATCTACTAGCACATAACCATTTAGCTTCTGGAACGGCCCGAGAGGGTTCTTCTCAATTTCGAGTCTGTTAATGTTAGGATTTCCTTTATGAAGAACATACTCAACTTTATCATCTACAGTGATAATGAGAACAGAGAACTTCCAACCAGTAGTTCTCTTAACTTGTTTGAAGTTTAGAAAGTCTTTCCAAAAAGACCCTTCACGTTTTACTAATGTACTCTCTACAGTCAGCTCGTAACCTCTACCCTTTTCGGCAGCATCTACCATACGCTGAACACCAGCTGGAATCTTAAGATTTGGATCTCTTAAACCAAGTAGACCGAATCGTTTAGCGACATCTAGATAAGTGAGGACCTCAATGTTCTTAGTAGTTTTAACATCAAAGCCTAATCCCTTAAGGTCCGTTAATGTATGACCTGCTCTGATGTTGTTTGCTAAGGTATTTAATTGTTCATATTCACTCCATCTAGAGTGAGTAGTCGTGGTCTTAACTGGTAGCATTGACTTACATCCAGTGCACAGCACCAACGCGCACAATAATACTTTAACATTCATAATTTAAATCATTCTTTGCAGCAATCTTTATCGTGACTATGAGACAGAGTTTTTAATTCGTCTAAGCGACTAATTACTTCTGTATTTACTTGGGTTAGCTGCTCTTTAAGTACAGCGTTTTCAGCTTGGAGCTTGTCTAGTTGACCGTATAGGTCGTTGATTTTACGAGCGTCGTCTGGTGTCATGATTTTTTCTTTCTAATAGCTTTCTTTTTCTTTTTGGGAGCAGCCTTCTTCTTTGTAGTCGGTACTGCCTTAAGGTTTCTCATAAGTTGAGCACCTAATCTAATCTTAGTAGTACTATTTAGATCCCAAAAACCTGGCCGGGGCATACCCTTATCCATATATGAACACAGCTCGAATCTAGATAGCTGCTGTAAATCGTCATCGATTGGAAGGCCTAAAATGTTATCTCTCTCCTCGTTCGGATAGTCTCTGAATTTCTCAATAAAGATATATAAAGTACCTACTATCCATAATACCCACTTAACTATAAACTGCCACATAATTATACTTTGCTTCCTCTGCACTAACCATAGTCGTGTAGACCAGTTGTTATTCCCTGAATCTCGACCAATCATAAGTAATTAGTCTTCCTGATCAGTACTGCAACTGTCTTCACCTCTATAATAGTCTCGCTCGCAATAGTGAACGTCACGTAGCATATATAGCTCACTCAGGAGGTCTTCCATTACCCTCAATGCTTCTGTTCGAGGGATAGTTCTAAGCTGCTGAAGGTGTGCTTCCGCTTGCTCCTTAGCCCTTAGCTTACGAAGATCACTCATGAGGACCATTCTCTTGCTGCCGGCAGTAAGCTAGAAAGTCTTCCCAGCCTTGCTGCTCCCGAATCTCGCTCCATCCTGGACCTATATTTTCTTCTATTACGGGCATTGTACTCAATGTCTCCATGTCACTTCTCATTAATTAACTTCTACAGCTCTTCGATTCGTTTCGACTTATCATCGATAACGAGATCGCAAGCAGGCTTTACATACTTGCCTTTAGAGCCTGTAGATAAATCATGGAACTTACATCCCCATGACTCTAACTGCTTCCAGGTATAATCATAATAACATCGACCAGCTTTGATCGATTTATCTGATCCACCTCGAGCAGTCCAGTAGATTATTTTCCAACCTTCGTCGTATAATTTGTTAATCTTAGCAATGTTACCTTCATGAGGTTCGGCTAGATCGTACGTTCTTTTACCTGGATAAAAGCAGATGGTTTCGTCAATGTCCACTAAAGCTACTTTTACATCATCTGCATTAAATTTCTTAGACTCATGAAATTGCTGCATCTGTTCGTATTGCGCTGCTTCAGGGTGGAGGTTAGTTGATGTCGTGGTGTTACTCATTTTCGTTTTCTCTTCTTGTGATTGACATGCTCTGGTAAGATAGCTCTGATCTCATCTACAAGCTTAAGGTCTACTGACTCATCAGCGCTTATCCACCAATCTTTCCTATCCCAATTACGTTTAATCTTATTACGTGTTAGGTTAGATCTGCTAGTGAATATATCTAGAATACGTTCTTCTAGACGTTTAACAAATTTAACTTCATCTTCAATCTCGTAGGTCTTACCCCAAGCACCAAAGGCTGCTCTGTGAATCATAAGCCATGCTTGGTGACCGATCCATCTAGTGTCACCAGCTTGTAATAGAATACCAGCCATTGAGGCCGCATATCCTAACGAACCAGTCGTTACATGATGACCATCATTTCTGAGGTGTTGAATAAAATCAAATAGCTCAAATCCATCAATGATGCTACCACCAGGAGATGAGAATATAATCTCAATGTCACATTTAGGGTCTAATCGATGCCACTCTGTCAGTTTGTGCATGCACCTCTCTACACTTCCACGACCAACCTCTCCATTAAATCTGTACAGATGATTTTCATCATCAACAGCTTTCTCTTTAAGCCTCTTTTCAGCCATTTTATCCCAATCAAGCTGCTTAAGCTTAAGTTCGAGCTCTGCTTTTTTTGCGTCTGCTTGGCTCTTCTTAGCTAGTGACTCGATATTTTTTGCCTCCATCTCTGTCTTCAGAGCTTCAGCCTCCTTAAGCCGAACA
>TARA_R100000808_G_scaffold18416_1_pt1 | contig 13377 bp, 21 predicted proteins | sample TARA_R100000808 | Tara Oceans TARA_R100000808 (sample SAMEA2622852) | marine metagenome | biome: marine biome (ENVO:00000447); feature: marine epipelagic mixed layer (ENVO:xxxxxxxxx); material: "saline water (ENVO:00002010), including plankton (ENVO:xxxxxxxx)" | depth 140 m | reverse complement strand
ATAACCTTGTGTGAGTAAATCCTGGTACACTGCTAACTCTCCAATGCGACCTTTATGTGTGGTATGCATATCTCTCGAATGTATCCATAGGCCATAATTCATTGGACTCCATAGTGTACATATCACCATAGCCTGTATTTCGCACTTGTGAAAAAGACAATAAATTATCAGCACGCATCCATCCCAGTAATGTAAATGTAGGTGACGCATCATGCACTAAAATAAATGCGTCTAAATCTTTTGGTTTCTTTTTTAATTTTGCCTGGAGATAGGCAGGATTGTACTTGGTAGTTTTAACGTCAATTTTCTTATGATTGACAGTTAGGTCATATCCGCTATAATGTGGTCCAATCATCATATCGGGATAAGCATTATATTTCTTACAAACGGCTAATTCTCCGCACACACCGCGCATATCTATTTCAAGTCTACGTTGTCCGTTGGAGATTATTCCATTTTGCTGGTTCTGATTCATTTTCGCTTGGGCTATCTCCTTCGCTACTTTCAGTTCCATTTGATTGAGTGTTATTTTCATCTTCTTTGTGTAATGCAGCGTATAATACCATATAATTTGCCACATCGAGGCATCTTTGGTATGTGGTTTCATCGCTGTATGTTTTTCCTGTTTTTGCGTCGTTGGTAATGGCATCAACATGCTTCAGTACATAAACCATCAGCGCCTGCTTTGGTGTAATTCCAAGACGTTCCGCAACGTGCTTGAAATTATAGAATTTATCTTCATTACTGATGGTGTATTCTATTGATTTGCTGTCACTTACCTTTGACGCGGTTGCAAAAAAATCATTTCTAAATTTATTAAACTCTGCGTAAATCATTGCAGTTTGCCATTACGTAAATTGCGTATAATATCATCACATATATCAATGCATAAATCCAATCTTTTGTCTCCGTCTTTTATATATGGTTTTAATTTTTTGTTGATGGAATATGATACTGTTTCTACCATCGTAGCTAAATTTTTGATTTTACGTTGCATTGGGTATGGCATTTCTCTCTCCATTATAAGTTTTGCGGGGCTTGACTATCACGATCATTAGACACGCCATCTTCGGGTTTATGGTTATCTACAGCCCCGCTATTAAATAATTTTTTCATCCATGCATGCTTGACTATCCACAGCCAAGGCTTTCTATCTTGTCGGACCATAACTACGTCCGCATTCTTAAATGATAAAAAATCTGCCAGTTTCTTTCTGCGCTTGACTTGCACTAAAATTGTCAGGTCACCTTTCGTAGCCTTGACATCAATATCACTTTTCTCACCGAAACTACGTCCATCACTTCCCCATGATCTATCGGCTATGAAGCCGAGATCGCGCAGTAACTCAACGACCTCGACTTCACCTTTATAGCCTTTTCGGGATGCGGAAGAAGGCATCAGAAAGGTAGTTCTTCTTCTTCGCTTGGCGTACTCTCAAAAACTTTCTCAGGATCATAATCATCCTGGAAAGCCTTGTAGGCATCTTGTATGTCATTTGTAACTGGCACTTTTGGGCATGGTGTCACCATATATGTAGTATCCATACCATCGCCATTACGATTGACCACCACATCATACTCAAGTAAGTTTCCCCACTCTCTGCTCCGATCCAATTCAGCTAATTGCTTTTGGATAGTCGCTTGTGTAATATCCAGTATTTTCACTGCATCACTCGACCATACAGGAATTTGCCAAAAATGCTTTGGCTTCTCACCCGCAGGCGCTTCTGCTGCTGTTTTGATTCGCACTGGTGTCCTGTCATCCTGCCAGTATATATAGCCCATCACTGGTTTACCTAGTACACGGAATCTATTTTCACCTTTGACCAACTTCATAAAACTACTTTCGCCATTAGATGGCACGCTGTAAGTAGCTTCTAATAGTCCACTCATCTTAACTCCTTATGTATTCGTTATACGTGTAACCGCGTCTTTCGATCAGTGCAATAATTGCTTCATATTGATCTTGACTGACATCAGCCTTGACTCCTATGTCACTTTTCACTACTGGATTTTCACGCGGTATATAAGTTGTGGATTCATCCACTAAATTGCGCACTTCCTGCGCAAATTTAATTCTATCATCTTTCTCTTTAATGTATATAGTAAGGATCATGGGCAGCGCCTAATGACATGAGAGAGAGAGGGTGTAGTTGTGAGGTTGTCATTTCGGACAGCGCTGCCCACAGGTAAACAAATTAATCTGGCCATTGGATGAACTCCATCTTAATGCCCAATACGTTACAAATCTTTATCTTGTGTTCGTGTCGAAATCTACGATGACCATTGATCATCCTGGAGAGCATGCTCGGACTGAGCGCTATTTGTCTAGCTAATTGACGGAGCGAAAATTCACACTCTCTCATATGTTGCGTTAATGGCTTCATAGTGTTGACAAAACTTAATAAAGCCTGTCAACACTTGTCAACTAAAATTCTTCTTCTATCCTCATAGAGATATTAAATACATCAGGTGCAACCTGATCCATTTGAAACGAATTTTGAGAAAATCTTGAGAAGAGATAATCTCCTTCAGCATCAGTACCAGTTGAATCTTTATCAGCAGTAAAAATAAATGGAATATGATTTCCATGAGTGATATTCCACACATCTTCGACAACTGTATCTTCGCCGTATTGAACAGAGGCATACTTGGTTGGCATTATATCACTGCTTGCTAGATAACTGAAATTAAGATCATAAGCAACTCTTCCTCCGTACATCGTCCAATTTTTAGATGCTAATTTGAAAGGAGATTTCGTTGTTCCGCTTTCAGATTGTCCTCCGAATGACGTCATGGTAGAATATCTTTGCCCACCCACTGATTCCTGGATTTTGGTTTTATCAAACATAATTGATCTTGTCAAATTTAAATCTGGCCTTTGACTCATGTCGTAATACTCTCCAATCATTATGTTCGATACATACAGCGATGTACTGCTGTCAAAATCTCCATCTGTAGCTGCTGCTGACGTATCTCCATTAGCACCTTCAAATTGTATCCCCCAATAACGCAAATCTTGTTGGTCAAAAGAAAAAATAGTTGATCCATCTGCTGCTGGCTCAATTACGACGCTTTTATTGTCGGCAGCTGTATTAATGCTATCAGCATTCAGAATTTGTGTCACTGTTACAGAACTCCAATTAATATCACCAGTAGATGCCCCCGCGCCATCTACGTCATCTACTTCAGTAGCTGCTGATCCAGCAAAAATTCGTATCTTACCTTGTGCTGAGTTAAGGTTATGATTCAAAATCGCTATATAGTTTTGCTTATAGTTTTCACTTTGAAGATCAATATTGATCAATACATGATCTGCTCTCTTCGTTGCATCAGAATGAGTGTCCCAACTGCATTTATTTAGCGGTTTCATGTCAAATAACTCTGCTTCGCTTCCAGCCGTAAACGTACTTATAAGGTCACTGCCACTGATAACATCAAATTCGCCATTTTGCGCCACACCTCGCGCCATTAGATAGTTAATTATGTCAGTGTAAAATCTCGGTGTTCTTATATTCATATTTGCCATTATGCTATTTCCCTTGCTGTAATACTTACTTTTCCGATACGCCTATTGGTCTGCGTAATCATAAAAAATTTACTTGCACTAAAATCTGTGCCAAAAATCTCTATTGGCATATCAGAAAAAGTGACTATGTCACCTGTTTCTAATTGATAGCCTTTTGCTGGATTGACAACATCAGCAGTAATAATTGCTTTCATATCATCTCGTAAATTGGATTGATATGAATACCAATCTGCGTTGCAATCACTGTTGGCACTACTTGGTATTGTACCAACATTATAGTCTAAATTAAATTCTTCTTTGCCTTCTTTTTCACCTAAATTATATTTTACACGCTTGGTATTGTCGGTGATATTCTGCGTAGCATAGTAGCGATTTGCTTCCGCAGGATGCAATTTGTTATTCACTGTAGCATCCACTAAAACGGATGATAGTCCAGTAGTTTGAAGCTGAATGTTAATTAAATCTTTTTTCGATAAATCTAAGGATGCAGATAATTCACTGGATTGCTTCACATAAATATATTTGAGATTACCTGTCGCTGGTGATATCTTATACACAAAACAAAATTCATACGCAATTTTATCAAGTAACGCTTGTAAAGATGTCGGTTCTAACGCCCAAAATCTAATTTTCCACGCATCAATTGCACGATCAGTATCCAATGCACTCCAATTATCTGGATCGCTACTACTAATACCGCCAAATCGTTGCAATAAGTCGCGGTGAGCATCATGTCCATGCGAAATTGCTCCTGAATCCCAGGATGCTGTAAGTCCAGCAGCTCCACAATAAAAATAATCTAAATCTGCTAATCTCTTTGCATCATCATCATTATAATTAAATCGATTCTCATAACGTAACTGTATATCATATACACGCAGCTCGTGATCTTCGTGATCATATAATGGCGCATTGTGTTCTGCTTTCCATTTGATCAGTAATTCATCTGGGCATAATAATGCATTTTCACTCGCAATAGAATTAGCTGGTTGAGTGTTAAATGAAAACTCATGAGTCGAGATACCGCTTCCTATAAGTTTAGTAGATGGAGTCGATAATAAATCATCTGCTGTAGAATCATATTCATTACTGAAAAAATCTACTTCATACTGTTGATCATCTCCCGAACCATCATCCCACTGTATACTATACTTAATCTTCACAGCATCAATAATAGTGACTGCAAATTGTTTATTAGGAGTTTGCACTGTTAGATATCTTACATCATCAATGTCATTTATATCTGCGGTTGCATATGTAGATGTATCGGCTGCTCCCGTGTCTAAATTAAAATCAGTAGCGCGTTCTGGATTGGTTAAATATGTTACTGATCCAGAAAAATCAAATGAAGATTGATTCGTGCGTATATAACCAATTGCACGTTGATCAGTGGGTGTTTCTAATATATTAACACCATTTTGTGTGATTGTTGTTTCCACTAAATTTGTGCCAGTACCTTCCTGACGTATAGAACAAAAATGGTCATACCCAACATAATGATGTAAATAACAATTTGAACCAGATGTGTATGATCGCGGCATTAATGTAGTAATAATGTTCCTATCAGTGTACAATATGGGGACTGGGAATACACCTCCATAAGCTGCATCATTTTCTGCTCCACTTTGCGCATCAGAATAATTATAACTCCCATATACTACAGGTTCATATATATTGTATTTTTCATGCTGCACTTGCGGAATAGATATTTTATCCCAAGGTCGATGGCTATGGATATCTAATTTAATCTTTTGGTCATTTAAGGTAACATTGACTAAGCGACCAACGAAAATCTGTGAACAAGACGCTAATGTACTCTCACTACCATAGCGTGCATATACCTTTACAACTTTGTTATGAAAGTCGGAAGGTCCATTATATATAATCTCTGATAGTTTTCGTGAATCAATATTGACATCAAAGGTTTCGATGCTAATATTAGATGTAGATGATGTGCCTTGAACGATATCAATGCTGTCACGTATACTGATTGATGGTGAGAGTACAGAACCATGAAATCTATTGGAACTAATCGTAGTATCAGCGAAAGCTAATCCAAATGCATGGATGCGTTCATCAAAGTTATTCAGCGACCATGTGGCATTATTCAGTGTGCCTGTATTACTATTAGTGCTACTATCATATACTGTTGTACCAAAACCTTCATTCAATTTCCAGTATCCCACTAATCCACTTGCTGTGCTATCGACCATTCTATTATATGATTGATTAATTTCACCCGCAGTACGTGCTATGTTCCAAACACGGACATGCGCAATTTCTCCATCAAATTCATTACCACCATTATAATCAGCGCCAATCGTCACCAGACCATCGCCACCACCTGAAGGATCATTGGCTACACCACTAGCTGTACTTGAAGTTATGAGAGCGCCATCAACAAAATATCTGAATGTTGAATCATTATCATTTCTACTTACAGCAACATGATGCCAATTATTAGCAGTAATGGCAGATGTTGTCGCAGTGACTGCTGCATTAGAACCCGTACCATATTCATAAAAGACTTTTAATCCCGCATTTGATAAAGACATATACCAATTCGTATTTTTGGCAGCAGTGCTACCATCATGCCCTCGGGCCACAATGACTTGTTCTCCACTACTACCGCTATATGCGTCTGGTTTGATCCACGCTTCTAAGGTAAAACTGGTATATAGACCTAATACATCACCAAATGAAATATTATCTGCACTACCATCAAATTCTACGCAATGTTCATTATCCGCACTAAACTCAAATAACCAATTCTCTGTTATATTTGAATTAGCTGGTGTATTTGAAATCGCCATTAACCAATCTTCGCTTGCTGACTTGCTACTGCGTTATTAATTGCGGGGATGATAGTATCTACTATATGTTCATCAATCAATGGCGCAGAAATGTTCACTGTGACATTATTCCCTGCGCTACCGCTACGATTCATTTGCGCTAATTGCTCTACGCCTATATTCTGTACTGCACTTCTTTGCATGATGAACTCGCCAGATTGTGCTAAGATTGGAACATTATCTCGGCCTTGTACCATACCACCCTGTGCGAAGCGCTGAATGCCATTATTGTTGATTAATCCACCTGTATGACCAATGAACATACTGCCTGCTTGTAAAAGAGCGCCAGGTATTTGTGTACTAGGAGACATCATTAATAAACTACCCATTGTTTGGAGTAAAATTTTCAATTGTCTATTAGGATCATCGGCTGCATCGCCTAATGATTTCATTGCGCCTGCGATACCTAAGATAGCGGATGCAACCTGTTTACTGGTATCGATGGTTTTTTGGCTGTTTGCATTGACTTCATCCATTATTATAATATGTTGTGCTTTTTCTTGGATTAAGCGTAATAGTACGTTTGCTTCTTCTCGTTGCGCATCTGTCGCTTCTGCACTGACTTGAAAATTAATTTTTCCTTGAACAGCAGCGAGCTTATCAATTTCTACCACATCTTTTAATGAATCTGATAAATTATTGCGAGTTTCAAGTAACATTTGTGCGATAGCAATACGTTTTTCATCCACACCATTGTTTTTCAAAGTCAAAATTGCAGCTTCAGACATCATAGTATTAATACGTTGTTGTACGTCAGCTTGTAATCCCAATACAATAGTCGTTTGTTGCAAAGTTTGCATATATGTACGCATCTTCTGTTGCGCTGATTGCACAAACTTTACATTCTGCTTCGTTTGTGTATTTAATGAGCTAAATGCATTCGTAGCTTGTAATATTCTGTCTCCTACAAATATAGCGAGAACTGCTCCAAGCGCCTTGAGTACTGTCATCCATTGAAAAGTAAGTGCTGCAGTAATAGCCAAACGCTTATTCCACACTACGAAGAAGGCACTAACAGTGCTAACCGCAGTGCCAAATTGAATTACACGCTGTATATTGGCTTCTCGAAACGTGTTTTCAATCGCAATGACTAACTCGGTTAATTTTGGTAAAATTACATCACCAAGTTGCGCAGAGAATTGAGTCATTGCATCTCGCATATTACTCACAGCACCAGTATATGTTTTTGACATGCGATCTGCGCTACCTGCAATACGTGCTGCGGGATCAACTAATGAATTAAGTAATGCTCGTCTAAATTCAGGCAGTGTAGTCTTGGATAAATCTGCAATGCCTTGAGAATCTTTAATTAATTGGAGTATTCCTCTCTCTCTTAGGATGTCAGCCGCGCCTGCTCCCCCCGCAAAGGCTCGACCTAATGAATTAGCTGCTTCAGTTGCAGTAGTTCCCATGAACGCAGCAAGGTCAGTAACTGCCGATAATGTCGCTTCAGAATCCACACCAAATGCTTCTAACTGCGCACCTGCGTTCACTACATCTTGTAAGGCAAATGGTGTAGTGGAAGCAATCTGATTAAAAGTTTGAAATGCCTGTTCTGCTGCTTCCACACTTCCAGTTAAGCCTACTAAACGAGTTTTGACATCTTGGAAACCTTGAGATGCGCTGATGAACTTATTCATCGCACCAACCGCACCACCAATAGCAAAAGTATAAACTAAAATTTGATTCCGTAATGCGCCTAATGAACCACGAAAGCCATCGCTACTGCCACGCATTCTATCTTGCGTTTTATTAAAATTACTACCGCTATTCTTTAATTTGTCAAAATCTCTCGTAGCTTTGGAAAATCCTTTGGTACGGACTTCAATAATAAACTTTTTTTCAGCCATTTTTCTTCTTTATATCTTCTTGTTGGAGTGCATTAAATTCTTCATCTATAGCGGAAAAGATGACCATGCGGTGATATTCAGCGTCATCGAGTGTCTGCGCTAAAGGCAAACTGAATCGCTTCATCGTCATATATTCTTCGAGTGTATGTATAGTCTCTGCGTTTAAAAAATAAGTGGAGTCAGCGCAGAACACTAAGGAGTGATATAACGCTGCACCTTGCGTGAATTTACCATCTGGATTTTGATCAAGAATGCGTACAATCTCTGCCCACAGTTCTTCTTCATCATATTCAATACTGTGCTTTAGCGTGGGAGACTGCGCAGTGTATGGAAATTGTAAGTTGCGAGATGGTTGCTGTTTATATGACATCCACATCGCAACTCGGTGCATGATTACTTTTTTGCGTTTGGCTCTTTATATGCGTTATATATCGACATTAATACAGAGTCAATATTATTATCGTCTAATTTACCAAGTGATTTTTCGGGATCGTCAAACGCAAAATTGAGAATCCAATCCAGGACATCATAAAACTTCTCTGGCTTTACTTCGCCAGTAATGGAAACTGCCTGGAGTTCTAACTTATGGAGTTCTCTTCTCGATTTGAATGTAATGTCAGGTACGTCAAATGTACCATGATCAGTTTTGACTTTCATTTTTCATCCTGTATAGATGAAAATGGCGTGATTTAAGCGATCGTGATTGAAATTATCGTTGCAGTTTCACTTGCTGCAAATGCTCTGAATGGTATATTTTGTAGCATATATTCACCATTTTCTGGCTGTGAATTATCTATCATTGCATCTGGAATAGAAATTGTAAAACCACTGGATTCTGCCAAATCAATTGCAATACCTGCGCTATTACCTTTTAAATTTGTCGCTAAATCTTCTATTGTGTCATCACGTTTTGTCAAAAGATTGCCAGTCACTTCGTATGGACCAGTTTGCACATATCCATATGGATTATAGTCAGTGGTATCAATATAACCCACTCTTGCCAATGGTCGAGTAATATTGATTTCCCATGAATTTAATACAAGTGGTTGGCTATTAAGATTTTGCGTAGCAAGAGAGAAGATATTTTTTGGTGAAGCAGTGTCTTTTGTTTCATCACTTGCAGCTAATGTATTTTCAACTGGTCTATATCCAGTCACAAATGTTGATTCTACAACCATTTCTCCACCATTAGTACCTACATCTTCACGTAGTGTCATGGATGTGCAAAAACAACCTACCATTACTGAACTAATGTTACTCGCATCAGAACCACCATTTTTAAATAACAGTGTTACTGCATCTGTGCTACCAGTACCATGTTTCATAGTTCCAGTGCTGGACGCTGGAGTTAATGCTGCTGCACTTGCACCTTCACTAAATAATGCCAAGCATGATTTTAGCACTGCGGTTGGTGTACCGCGCATAGTTAATGTCACTTCATACATCATAGTGTCTGGGCGATGATGACCTTGGCTTTCTAACTGCCCATAAATACCACTTTTTCCAGGCGCTACGTCCAGTGTAGCTCCAGCATGTTGGATATTGAAATCCATTACTTGTAAAAAATTCCATGTATCGCCTGCTGCATGTGATGTGCCTAAATTGACAGCACTGCCTTTACTACCAATACCAACAGATATATCGGATCGTGATTGAAAATTCGTTTCAGCCATTACTTATCTTCCTTTGATTTCTTTTTAATATCTACTCTTTCAAGATGTTTTTCTAATGCTTTTGGTACAGATGTGATTTCTACTTCACATCCTAAAACTAATAACTTATGCTTATTAGAACTCCAATGCGCACAAAAATTCTCATCATCTTTGAGTTTAAAATATGATTCTTTTGCTTTGTAAATCATCCTATAATCTCCATTGCTGACACTAAAGCAGTCATCTCTGCGCGAAGTAAATCAGGATTATCTTCATCACGCTCATATATAGTATTGTCGATGACAGCATTAGAAAATTGTCTTGTGCCTGATACTGTGTAATTTCTATTATTGTAAATTAATCTTTTCATGCGCTCTGCAATCAATGCGATCTGCCGAAAACTTTCCTTGGTATAGTTACCTGCGAAATCCACTTGATAGCTGATAAGGATAGTATATTCTCTAACCATTCCGACATTGATTTGTTCATTAAGCTCATCGCCAATTGGCTGGAGAAGAAAACTCTGATTGCCTCGATGTTCATCATAAAATATCTGTATCCCAAATTCATTTGCGATAATAGTATGCAGACTATCAATGACTCGATCGTATATAACATTATTAAATGTAATGGCCATTATCGATAAATCTGCCCACTGCGCACCGAACCTACTTGCACTTCATCCGACTGAAAAGTCACAGACCATTCATCATTCAACGTATAAACGCCTGCCTGAAAACGAATCGCTGCGCCATACGCAAGTGGCTGATAGTCACCATTAATCACTTCAGCGTCCACTGCCTTATATCTACGTAAACCAGTATCATCTTTTGTATAGACATCATACTTCACTGTAGATGCTGTTCCAGGACTAAATGTACCTGCGGTGCTGATGACTACTCTCACTTCATCATAATCGGTAGCAGGTGGACCAAACTGCTTGATATCTTCGATGTATCCAGTAGTGGATGAATTAATACTAATTTCTGAAATTATACCAGATTCAGTTCTGAATGTGGTTTCATTCCACATCAAATAGTCACGACGCTTTAACTTGGTGAGTAATCCATCATCGCCTAAAACTTGCTCATCTAATTCAGCAGCTTTTTCTGAGTCTTGACTGCGCACTAAATCAGCGCATGCCAATAACGCATTGCATCTAATCACTACGAAATCATACGCTCTATCGCTTGCGCCTTGATAATTGGAATTATTTCTTTTATAGATCGGCCGATTCAAGTAACTGCGCATATGATCTGCCTGTTCTTTGATCACACGATTTTTTAAATCTTCCCAATCTTGCCCAGCTTCAAATACACTACTATTCAGTGCTGAAACTGATGATGATGCTAAATAAAAATCAACAGAGTCAGTAGATTCTGTATATTTCCATTCATTATCTGCATCAGGCGTATCGCTTACCTTACTTAATTCTACACCATCTTTGTATAAATTTTCGATATAACCTACATTACTGAGGCGGTATGTATTACTGCTTGGATTGGTCCAGTTGGACATTAGTACACGTTTGCGATCATATTTGTCAATATCGCTTACAATTGCCTGTAAATCAGTGGTCGCATTACAAAATGCGGTTAAATAACTCATGCTTGTGCCATCTCGGTTTCATTAGTAGGTAAAATGGTGACATCGGGAATGTCTGCGCATATGATCAGTGCAATGATTGTACCGACAATCACATCTACATCTTTTCTCGGATCATCTAATTCGTGACAAAGCGACTGTAATTCATGCATTAAGCCAATCATTTTATCGATTCTTTCAGATTCATCCATATTTTTTAACGATTTCAATAAATTTCTTTGGTGTACCTGCGCCTTTCGCTGTGTTGTAATACTGCTTCCATTGCATTGCCTGCTCTTCTAATGTCTGTGGTAATGGCTTTGGTACGCGCCAATAGTGCAATCTACAGAACACAATTTGCGCTGCAATGTTCGTAGTGAGTATATAACGCCAATCATCTTCAGTTGGTTCGATGAAATATTTCCAATCTAATTTGCAAACTTCTGCAACCTTTTTCATTAGTGATTCTCGGAACTGAAGATAGTCTTTACATGTCGAGACACCCACCCAAGGTTCAATCTGGAACATGCCGACAGCAGGACCTTTAATCTGCTTCAGATAGACATACTTAGACTCGACTAAGCCAGTATTATATACTAAGTCCAGCGCTTTAGAATTACAATATTTTTCGCCTAACTTTTGTAAGACATCATTAATGATGCCACGTATTTGTTTCTTATCTAACATGCCTTTTTTTCCGTTTTTTCATACGTTGCTTGGCAGTTCTGCCTTGCGTTTGTAGCATACGATTCTTTTTACGCTTGATGCGCTTGCGCTCTTTTGCTGCGCGATTAGGCACTATTTAGCACCTTTAAACTTTTTAAAAAAACCTTTTTTCTTTTTCTTACCTTTCTTACCAACCTTTTTGCTTTTTTTCTTTTTCTTCTTCTTAATATCTTCCATCGCAACTATAGATGAATCTACCTGGACAGGTTGCGGTGAGTAAGGTCTAGAATTAAGAATAGCAATAAAAAGAATTGCAGTTATTGCTTTCATGTTATACTCCTAATTTTTTCAACAGCACAGCTTTGATTAGTTTCCAAACGGCTTCCATTATTGCTTTTTCTGTTTTTTCAGAAATGATTGGAATATCCACAGCCTTGTTGAGTTCGTCAATAAGTTCATCTCTAGTTTCGTCAGAGAAAAGCTCATCTGCTACCATTTTCATTAACATATCAGTTATCCTTTTTTATCTTTGTTATTTTGTAACTTAAATATACAATGCTCATTATAGCAACGACGCATTGTAGAAACAAATTTATTTCAGCTAAATAAAATCCATAGTTTGTAAATGAAACCGCAGATACTTTTAAACTATCCATTAATGCCTTCCGTTTATTCTACTCATAGAACCTTTTAATTCTGAAACTTGATTATCCAAATCATTAATCTCTTTAGTAATTGCATCAAATTTTCTATCTAGTTTATCGTCGCTAGTGTTCCATCTTCCAATCAACTTGATAATCATTCCTTCCATGTTCTCTAATGTTTCGCTTTGACCTTTATTTTCAATTTTCAAATTTTCTAAAGCTTCTTGTTGAGCTTCGCTTTTTTTAGATAAGGACATTACTAAGTAGACAAACATAACACCTACTACGCCTATCATGCCTGCTTCGCCATATATAGCTAAAAAGTCCATTAATAAACCTCAAATGGTATCATAGCCCACATCCATTTGGAAATAAAAGCAGATATTCCACCGAGCATAGTAGCAACTATGTCTTTATTTGACCAATTTCCATAGTCTAAATGATCGTACCATTCTTTACCAAATGCAACTAAGCTCAGAATAATCCATGATTCAGTAACACCATAGACTGCAGCACCAACCATAAAGTGCATAAATTTATCAGCACCAAATTGTAATAGAAAATCGTTTAACTTACTCATTTCTTTTTCTTCTTTCCCCAA